>OLNE01000141.1_pt1 | contig 81545 bp, 66 predicted proteins | sample 1672431 | NCBI WGS metagenome assembly OLNE01 (sample SAMEA3136685, study PRJEB25190) | human gut metagenome | reverse complement strand
CTCAAAGATTCTATCGCTGATGATGTTAAACAAAAGATTTTCGATATTGCTAATGCTTATGGCTACGAAATTATTGCTATAGAAACCGACAAAGATCATATACATTTCTTATTAAGTTACGATACAACAGATATTGTCAAAATTGTAAAGCAAGAAACAACGTATTATTTATGGCACAAATATGGTTCGCTTCTATCTAAACAGTATTGGAAGAAGAAGATATTTTGGTCAGACGGATATTTTGTTTGTAGCATTGGAGAAGTATCTTCAGCCACTATACAAAAATATATTGAGAATCAGGGTTAACGACTAAAGATTTACAAGGCTCCTCCCACCACCTAAAGGTAGTGGGTTTCCGCTTATGGCAAACAAAAGGATTTTATTTATGAAAGTATGTAACTTTCTCCAGTAACTACTATATTTTTTGCCTTGTTTACTATAGCATGATTTTCTTTTTACTTCCAGCATTATTTACAAATGATTCCAGTGTACATGCAGTTTTTGCAGGTGAGTAGCTATATCCAACAAAATAGTGACTGTAAGACACTGTTTTTATAAAAATATTTTTTTATAATAAACATATAGAAACTATTTTCAAAATAAGATATGTACTCTCGGAAGCTTTTTGTGCTTGATTTTGCAAGAAAGACTCCGAGAGTACATAGATATACGAGGAGGGAAACTATGACATATTTTCATATTTATTCTTTTATTTTAGCGGCACTCCCGTTGCTTTTAGGATTTCTGTTTATCTGGTTTGGAAAAAAACTGTGGAACAACGCAGCTAAAAAAAATGAAGAATATCAGCAGCGCTACACAGGACATACCACATTGCGTGTAATCAGAGTAGAAAAAAATGAATGGGAAGAAACAAATTCAAACGAACAGGGACCAGAAAGCAGAATTTCTGTCACCTCGTATACTCCAGTTTACGAGTATACGGTAAATGGTCAACGATATGAATATCATACCCGCATAGGAAGTTCTATCGATCAGTATCCTATCGGAAAAGAATATCCTGGATATTATAATCCAAAAAATCCAGCAGATGTAACAGAAACCTTAAACGATATAACAGGCGGAGGTAATCGTTTCTTTAGTTTGTTGTTTTTTGGAATCGGAGTACTGGCTATTATATTTGCACTGATAAGAATATCGGCAGTTATAACGATCCTATAAAAGCAAATGAAGGGAAGGCTCCGGAAATTCATTTCATAAAAAGGGGGAATTGAACATGTTAAACAAAAAAAGTGAACAGGAATTAAAGAATCTTTTATATTTCATCTTTGGAATCCAACGAATCTTTTTACTTATCCCACTTTTAATTCTGTGCCTGAGTTTCTCTGCTCCGGCACAGGCAAAAGGAACCTGGGATTCTAATTTACAAATGTGGCTTGATACGACCCGGATTGCTGATTTAAAAAATATGTATCCCGGTGATTACAATGTAATTATTGCGAAAATAAATGATCCGGATGTGCAGAGAGTCCCATCCTATAATGTACTAGTTACTTCCTCTGATCCTTCCGTTGTGGATATTTTTGGAGTAGACAACATGGATTTTGGTTCTTATGATCCTGATATGGATGTTGGTATTCAATTATCTGCAAAAAAAGTTGGAACGGCTGCGATAACTATTAAGTACAAAACGATTACTAAAGTTATCCATGTTACGGTAAAAAAGTCCATTGCTTCTTTTAGTGATAAAACGGGTACAATGACAACGGGACAGAAATATTCTATCCGTCACTTTATTACATTTCGAGGAAATAAACCTGAGATAAAGAAAATAAAATCAAGCAATAAAAAAATTATAAAAGTATCTGGTGAAAAACTAATTCCTAAAAAAGCTGGAAAAGCAACAATCACTGCTACTATTAATGGAAAAAAACAGAAAATAAAAATTACTGTAAAAAAGGCGAAGCCAAAACCGAAATTCAGTCAACTAAAGTCGAAAAAAGCAGGACTTGATTATGGAAACTTACATGGAGAATCTACTGTAAAAATTAAACTGACAAATAAAACACAATACCCTATAACCAAAGTTAAGCTGTCTTCTACATTATTCTTTGATGATGTTTTAGATGATTGCCGCCCAAAAAAGACAAAAACACTTACTGTAAACCTAAAACCTGGTAAATCAAAAACTGTTAAAATCTACTTTGGAAAATATCCAGTAAGTAAACCGACAAGATGGACTTATAAGATTCTACAGTTTTGGTATAAACAATAATTCTGATTTGCTACAGGGAGAGTTCTTCATCTGAAAGCATAAATAAAAATTGCTGCGGGAAATCTTTGGATTTCCCGCAGCCTGTGCTTAGAACCGAACCTCCACACGCAGGTTTTCTACAAGGCTCTGTTAAAAAATTACATCCTTTTTATCTTTTCTTTGAACATAAAACCGATAACGAATAACTTATAACAGATACACTTTAACTCTGAACAAAAACTTCTTGAACCATTATCAATTTCAAGATGCCCTGTACGGAAAGTAATTTTAGATGTCTACTTCAAACTGTACCGTCTGGTTGTATTTATCCAAGGCCATCTGCATTTCCATAATGGTCTTGGATACATTTTCATACTCCTGCTTTATTAATTCCAAATCGTAGTTGATATATCTGTACTCCGGAACAGTATTTCTAGATGTATAGGAATGTTGTTCCTGTCTTGATTTTGGAAGCTGTTTACGCATCTGATCCAGTACACCTTTTCTTTTATTTAACTGCGCCATCTTGATAAGAATGGTATCAATGCTCATTTCTGAGTTACCTACCTGAACCTTTGCAGTTGCATTTGTTACATTCAATGCATGCTTGATGATCGCAATCTTTTCATCAATAGCTGTAATCATGGATGCCACTTCTGAATAATCATATTCTGGTATAACCGGCTCCTCATTAATAGCAGCGACATACGTACTTGATGCTGCTTCTTTATTTACCCAGAAAGCCTTATCTTCTTCCAAACTCTTAAGCATTTTATTTGCGTAAGCTGATGTTATTGTCTGCATTTTTCACCCTCCATATCTGCTGTTTTTATTCTTTCTAAAAAAGCTTCTCATCAACATTCCACAGCTACTTTGATGACCCCATCTCTTTTATTTTCAAAGAGTTCATATGCTTCTTCAATCCTACTAAGGGGATAAGTATGTGTAATCAGTGGTTCTGTATCGATTTTGCCCTCTGCAATTAATTTCAGTGTTTTCTCACAGTCACAACCGTCAACTCCTCCTGTTTTAAATGTAAGATTTTTCCCATACATATCTGGAAGCGGTAATGTCTGTGCTTCATTATAAAGTGCAACTATAGTTACAATAGCATTTGGTCTGGCGCATTCCCATGCCAGTCGAAATGTAGAATCTGCTCCTGCGACTTCTAAAACTATGTCTGCCCCGCCATGCTCACTATTCGCTTGAACAAAGTCTGCACATTCTTCTGGTGAAACAGTAAGAACCTCCGGGTAATGTTCGTTGATAAACTGAAGGCGATCTTCATCTTTTTCGCACATAATGATACGCTGTGGTTTCTTTAGCATAACACAAAGTAATGTACAAATACCTGTAGGACCAGCTCCAATAATGAGTACGGTATCTTCTTCTGTAATCTCAGAAATACGCGCTGCCCAATAGCCAGTAGCAAGGACATCCCCTACCAGTAATGCCTGTCTGTCGGTAACATTTTCCGGAATCTTATTTAAGCCCTGATCTGCAAAAGGAACGCGTACATATTCTGCCTGTCCGCCATCTATACGACAACCAAGGGCCCAGCCTCCATTCTCATTCGTACAATTGTTGACGTAGCCTTTTTTACAGAAAAAACATTCTCCACAAAAAGTCTCTACATTGACAGTTACACGATCTCCCGGTTTTACATGAGTGACAGCATCGCCAACTGATTCAACAACTCCGATCATCTCATGCCCAATTGTTATTCCTAAAACAGCGCGAGGAACACTACCATGTTTAATATGCAGGTCGCTTGAACAAATGCTTGCAAGTGTTATCTTAACAATGGCATCTCGTTCATGCATAAGAACCGGTTTTTGTTTTTCTGTCAGTTCAAATTTTCCTTCTGAAACATATGTATATGCCTTCATTGTTTTCTCCCGTTCCCCTTTAAAAATAATTTTTTACGATTTTAACTTACTAATCTCTTTTTTATTATACATTTTTTACATATCATTGTCTATTTAATTTCCTGTTTAACTTTTATTATATAAAAATAAAACAAAAAAAAGAGCTCCAATAAGATTATGTAAAGCTCTTTTTATATCTTTGTGTTATATCTTTTTATACTGTTCTTTTTACGAGTTATATTCTGGAGATAACTCGGTTGAATTTTCGAAAAATTTATTTAATAATTTGTCCATTACTACAGTATAAACAGAAGCAAATACATTCGCTCCAATACGAAGAATTACTGCTCCGGTCATGCCAAACAGGTTAGAAGCAATAGACAATGCTCCAAAGGTATTAAATACTGTCTGCCATGCATATCCTGCGGAATAACCGACACCGATTCCTCCGATAATTCCGATATATGGATACATTGACTTTGGCAGTACAAGATAAAGGACTACAAAAATCAGGGAGCCTAAAATATTATATGGTCCTCTTAGTTTCGCTCTTGCCACAAGATCACTGGAAAATGGCAGGCAGACGGACATACAGGCAATTCCTGCCCACATTGCACGTGGTAATCCTAATAATGACATAATTAGTAACGCAGTAGAAACAATTACAGTCAGGCGTACATACCACCAGTTTCTTGCGGAACGAAGATTAAATTCTCGGAATAAATCAAGAAAAGTTCTGCGATATGGGCGGTTTTTCTGGTTTTTATAAAATACAGCCATACAAATGATCATTCCAATCAGTAAGCTGGCAATTCGTAAAATATATTCTTCGCCTGTAACATCATATCCCTGTAATAATAAATATCCTAACACAAAAGTCGAATGATTAGACATGACCACGTTATGGCAGCCAAGAATCATTAATAACATAATGAAGACCAGATTCATAAAGAATGCCGGTACCGGGGCTAAAGTGTTAGTAAGTCTTGGTCCTACAATAAGAATTCCAAATATCCCCGCAATGCACAAAAGACCATGTGTTGTTTTAATTCCGAAATCTGCCTGTCGAAGAACAAGTAATGCTAACAGGACAACTACACCAGCTACACTATTTCCGGAACCAAATACTGTGCTAAACAGCGTTACTAAGGCAAAACAGAAGGCTACGACAAGATATACCTTAACGTTATAAATTAAGATGTGCCTTCTCTTTTCCTTTGGGTCTGTTGTCTTTTTGATTAATTCTTTTGAACCAGTTGAGCTAAGTTGCAGCTCTTGATAAAATGTCATAAATTTCCCACCTTTTCTCATTTCATATAATGAATTTATCGTCAAAGTGGAACATACTATACCCCAAGCTACTCTAATTTGTCAAGGGAAATTATATGAAAATTATACGATGCTATTATATTAACTCTATTTTTAATCGGTTTAACATTACTTAATATACTTTAATATCATTGGCAGAAGCACATTTATATCAATTGGCTTTGCTACATGACCATTCATTCCTACAGAAATTGCTGTCTGTTTGTCCTCTGAAAAAGCATTTGCCGTCATGGCAATAATCGGAACTCTGCTTAATGCCGAATTATCAATTGCACGAATTTGGCGGGTAGCTTCGTATCCATCCATAACCGGCATCTGAATATCCATCAGTACCAAATCATACATCTCCTCTGTAGAATTTTTTACTTTTTCTACTGCTTCCACACCATTTTCTGCTGTATCAATACAGAAACCACAGTTTGTAAGGATTTCCAGAGCAATTTCGCGATTTAATTCATTATCTTCCACAAGCAGTATGTGTTTATTTTTAAATTCTGAACTTACACTTGGGAATACACCATCGTGAATCTCATCCTGTTTTTCACCTAATGCAGCCATCAATGTCTCCCGCAGATCAGACATAAACATCGGCTTTGAACAAAATGCGGTTACACCGGCATCTTTTGCTTCTTCTTCAATTTCTGACCAGTCATATGCAGTAAGTATAATAATCGGGGTATCATCCCCCAAACTGCGGATTCGGCGTGTAACTTCAATACCGTTCATATCCGGCAGGCGCCAATCAATGATATATGCATGGAAAGCATCACCCATTTCCATAGACTGGCGGGCACGTAAAATTGCCTCTTTACCAGAAAGGGTCCATTCTGAACGCATTCCTACTTTTATTAACATCTTCGTCACGCTGTCACAGGTGTTAAAATCATCATCTACCACCAGCGCCTTTAATCCTTCCAGTTCCACAATTTTCTCGACATGACGATGGCCGGATTGAATACGTAATGGCAACCGAACAATAAATTCGGTTCCTTTACCCTGTTTTGTCTGGATTCCAATCGTTCCGCCCATCATATCAACAATATTTCTAGTAATAGCCATACCCAGCCCGGTTCCCTGCGTCTTGCTCACCGTAGAGGTACGCTCACGTTCAAAAGGATCAAAGATTTTTCGGGCAAATTCCGGGCTCATACCGATTCCCGTATCTTTTACACGAATTTCATATAAACTTCTTTCTTTATCTGTACCTTGATACTGTTTAAGTCGAACGGAAACTGTTCCACCGGCAGGGGTGAACTTAATGGCATTCGATAACAAGTTCAGCAACACCTGATTCAGTCTTGTCTTGTCACAATACACATCCTCATCTGTAACATCCATTACATCCATGTAAAGTTCCAGCTGCTTTGCATGGATCTGTCCACCGATAATCGTCTTCAGATCGTGAAGCAGATCAGATAAATTGACTTCTGTTTCTTCTAAATGCATCTTTCCACTCTCAATACGGCTCATATCCAAAATATCATTGATAAGAGAAAGCAAATGATTACTGGATGAGAGAATCTTGCTTAAATAGTCCTGTACTTTTTCCTGATTCTTGATGTTACTTACTGCCAATGTAGTAAAACCAATAATTGCATTCATTGGTGTGCGGATATCGTGAGACATATTGGAAAGAAATGTACTTTTTGCCCGGTTAGCAGTTTCTGCTGCACGTACAGCCTCTGAAAGCGCCTGATTCATTTTTTTATCAGCGGTACGGTCCGACATAACCAGAATACATTTCTTTTTACCTTCTACATTGCTGCCCATTGCAATAATATGAAACCATCGCCGCTCCTTGCTCTTCTGATGAATATATTCAAAATCCTGTTCTCGCTGTTCATCTGCTAAAAGATTTTCCAGATAATTTGACTTCTCTCCTTCAGAATCTTTCAGATGCAATTTTTCCAAAATACGAATATCCTTCTGAACTTCTTCTACTGTGATACCAAGCAATTTTTCAACATTCGGACTCACATAATCTACCTTGGATGTCTTTGCATCAATCATCAGGAAAATGTCATCTACATTCATCGATAATTTTTGAAACAATTCGTCTCTGTACAAAATTTCCGTATCTTTTCTCTTCAGCCGCAACCGGTTTTCTTTTAGAATGATTATAATGATAATGACCGCAACACTGAATACAATCCCACCAATAATAAACATAGTCTTAAACTGTAGATTATTCATACTCGCATTGACTACATCTGCTGGAACAATGCCCAGTAATGTCCAGTTCATAATTTCTGCGGCTTCATAAATCAGATAGTATTTCTTTCCATCCAGATTTACAAGCATTGCACCACTGTTTTCCTGTTGAAATTTCTTTGCAAGGGCGAGGACATCCTCTTCGGAAAGATCAGAATGTTCTCTCAGAAATGCCAAAAAGTTATATACATCTTTTTGGCCGTTTACAGCATGGTTAATCATGACACGTCCGTCCGATTGAATGACATAACTGCTTGTATTTCCATCAAAAGCTGCGATATCCAGTACTTTTACAATATCAGAGTTGTTATATGCAACTGCAATAGCATCGTATGCAAATCCCTGATACGTTCCAGAAACTTCCGGGCAAGCAAACACAAGTAATTGTGGCTTTCCAGGCAAGGTTGCGTTCATGATAATATCTTTCTTCTGTGTGATCTGATCTTCAATATTTCCCTGTAATCCAAGATACCCTGTTTCCCCTGCCACCGTTTGATAATTTCCCTCGGCTGACAGAAAATAAAAGTTTGAAAACTCCGTCTCTTTCTGCGCATTATCTATGCAATCACGAATTTCACTTTCACTTGAAGTATTCTGTAAATATTCACTCCACATATGAAGATATGTCAAATTTTTATTGACTAACTCATTTAATGCACTGTTTGATTGATGGAAAATCTCAGTCAAATGAGAAACACTTTCATGATAAACCGTCTGCGATACAAAATTAAAATACTGGATGCTGACCGTAACAATTCCAATAAGTAAAACAATAGCAACAAGTAAGGTTCCTGTTCGTTTACTTTTGAACTGTTTTTCCATTTTCATACTATACTTCCTGTCAGTCATCTTTATTCCCTCAAAGTAATATATTGTTCAGGCTCTGCAAGGACAGCATTACCTTGTAACACATAATTCACCCACGTATCTTTTACCCGCTGTTCCTCTTCTGTAAATCCATGATCCTCATCTGTAAGAAAAGGAGCCATATTATTCTCTGTTGCAAGGCAAGTCACAGTAAATGTATCCTCTTCCTTAATCTGCTTTCCGTCTTTCTTAATCTTAAGCAGCGTATATTTTCCATTCTTTTCCTTTACTTCAATGGAAATTCCACTGACAACAGGTAATGAACCTTTATTAAAAGGCTGAAAACCTCCCTCTGTACCTTCCACAAAAGATCGGACTGTTTCCAATAATTCCGCACCACTCATTTTCTTTTTATAAGCACACAGACCATTCGGCATAATCATATTTCCCGCCATCTTTTCCGTATAATCTGCCTGAAGCACACCGCCGGTAAAACTATTACTGGTTGCAAGTAAGACATCACTTTTATAACATCCGCGCAGTGTATTCGCCATTACGGAATACGATTCATTTCCTCCGTCACTATAAAAATAATTAGAATATGATTTCGGAGAGCTCAAAACTACTTTTTCGTTAGAAGTATCTTTCGATTGCCGAAGCATGGAATCAAAAGCTTTGTATGCCTGCTGAGAGTTATATTCACCTGTAATCATCTTTGAAACCACATCTTGGGAAACACTGAAAAAATCATTGGAAGCAATACGAATATACATATGATTCTCTTCAATTACTGATTTTACATCCTTTAGATAATCTGTAAGATGAAGAGGTACATCCTGACTGTAACTAAGCGTATCCTGTCCATCGGCAATTATATTCTGTGCCTTTGCAGAAAGCATTACCTTAAGAACCTTCATCGCATTATCTCTGCGTGTCTCATCTTTTTCCAATTCACTGTTTAAAGCAACCTGAAAATAAGGAGTGGTCATTATCCACTTTTCTCCATTCTGTTCAAAAAACGGCAGAAATACGGTATCTATTCCCTGATCTTTATATTTCTTAACTCCAAAAGAACTTCCAAAGTACATAGCAAGTTCCCCGTTCTGATATAAATTATCTACCATATCATAATCAAGATTAATATCATCCGGTTCAAGTTTTGTATCTTTAATAAATTGTTCCATTCGGTCAAAAGCAGCTGGCCAGACTACATTATCAAGTCCAACTTTTTCCGTACTTGCTGGATCACTATATGTGGTTCTCCACTTGCGTCCATCCGTAGAGGAAAGTTCTGAGGCGGACAACCCCTGCAGCGTCTCCATACAAGTATAATCATAAAAATAGTCAGCAGCAAATCCTCGAATTCCTACTTTCTCAAATGCCTGACATGCAGAAACAAAACTTTTATAATCTGTAGGAAGGGGAATATTATATTTCTCAAAAAGTGCTTTATTAACAACAAATCCATGCGCATCCGCACAAACCGGAAGCCAGTTCACACTGCCGTCCTCATTCATAAAGCTGTTAAGATAAGAATTATAGACAGCTCCTGCTTCATTCGTAGTAGACAAGTCCATCAGACTATTTTGTAATGGCAGCGCATCATGCAGGGAAAAACGGCAGCAGGTAATAATATCTGGCATACCATCACTTTCCTGAAGAAACCGATAAAAATCAAGATCATTATTTCCCACTACAAATTCAATATTTACATCCGGAAGCTGAGACTGGATATACGGTGCGTATTTCTCATACAGATTCGTAGTCCACAAATACACCCGGATCGTTTCTTTATTTTCCTGTTCCCTGCTCTTTTTCCCACAGCCTGATAAAAGCGATGCTGCCATCGCCGCTAACAACACTACAGCAAGAAATCTATTCCATTTTTTCTTTTTCATACATCGTCTCCCTTTATTTCTGAAAATGCACCTGCAAAAACAAAGATGCACTGTCTCTTCAGACAATGCATCTTAAACGTAGCGGCTTACTGCCATGTTACAGGCGCTCTAGCTTCGCGTCTCAGACTCTCGACTGATCTGCCCATAATTCGTATTTTACTCATTATTATACTCATTATACATTTTTTGTAGTTATATGTCCATCTCTTTTCAGTAATATTTGGTAAAATTTCTGTTAAATATTATTTTTCTCCCCATTTTAACAATAATATTGAATTTACAATAACGATATTTGGATAGTGTTTTTTGTCATCTTCCCATTATTTTTCCAATTATACAATTTATAAAAAAGAGGATCAGATCAAGAATTACTATAGTTGCTCCTACAGGTGTAGAGCATAAAATAGAAAGCACAATTCCAAAAAATGCACCAACAACAGAAAGAATGGCTGCATAAACAACCACACCTTTGAAAGACCGGGCTACACGCATCGCAGAAAGTGCAGGAAATATAATAAGTGCTGATATTAAAAGGGAACCGACCAGACTCATTGCAAGTACAATGATTACTGCGGTAATTACTGCAATCATCAGATTATAGCCTTCTGCATTTTTTCCAATCGCTTTTGTAAAATTCTCATCAAACGTAACTGCAAAAATCCGATTATAGAACAAAATGAAAAATGCAACGACCAATACAGACATAATAATACAGCTAATCACTTCCCCTTCCGTTAATGTAAGAATCGTTGTAGAACCAAATAGCGTTGAACAGACATCTCCCGATACATTTGCCGATGTAGAAAAAATATTCATAACAAGATATCCTACTGCCAGTGCACTTACGGAAAGCATCGCTATGGCAGCATCCCCTTTTATCTTCGTATTTTGTCCGGTCCTAAGAAGCAAAACCGCCGCAATGATCGTTACCGGCATAATAAAAATAGTATTATTTACCAATTTGAAAATAGTAGCAACTGCCATAGCTCCAAAAGCGACATGGGAGAGGCCATCTCCAATAAAAGAAAAACGCTTCAACACAAGTGTTACTCCTAAAAGAGAAGAACACAATGCAATTAAAACTCCGACGATCAATGCATATCGCACAAACGGGTAGGATAGATAAAAAGAAAGCTCCTGCAAGATATGTGTCATTTTTTCTCTCCCCCTATTCTGTCTTCTTCTGTGTTTTTAAATAACTTCCACTTATCACTGTTCATATACTCTTCTTTTGTTCCGTAAAAAGAATCTCTTTGATCCATATGAAGAATGTGTGTTGCATAAGTAAGTGCCTGCACATCGTGGGAAACCATAATAACTGCGATTCCCTCCTCATTTAAATCTTTTGTTACCTGGTAAAATTCCGCTGTTACTTTTGGATCAAGACCTGTAACCGGTTCATCTAATAAAATCACCTTACTCGTGGCACATAATGCTCTTGCCAAAAGAGTTCTCTGCTGCTGCCCTCCGGAAAGATTTCGGTAACAGGACTTCCGAAGATTCCAAACATCCATTTTCTTCATTTTTTCCTCTGCCATACGTTTTTCTACTTTACTGTAGAAAGGGCGCCATCCACATTTTGCAAGTGTACCGGAAAGAACGATTTCTTCTACAGTTGCCGGAAAATCTTTCTGAACAACCGTTTGCTGTGGCAGATACCCCACTTCGTAAGCTTTTAATCCGTCACCAGCCATCACTTCTCCACTGATCGCATCCTGTAGATGAAGAAGTGTTTTGATCAATGTACTTTTCCCTGTTCCATTTTCCCCTACAATACAAAGATAATCACCTTTTCCAACTTTAAAATTCAAATCTGATACAATGGCATGTCCCTCATATCCTAATGTTAAGTTTTTACATGTAAGATAAGCCATCCCTATCCCCTCTTTCCCTGAAGAATATTGCTGTTCTATTTTTTAATAGCAATATTTTGATACAATATTTACAACATTTCAATCTTTTTTCAATTAAAGAATACTTCTTTATTTAATTTAATGCTTTTGATAAAACAGATAAGTTCTCACGCATTACTTTCAAATATGTGATTCCATCTAAAAGCTGTTCGTTTGTAACGGATTGCAAAGAATTCATTACCAGTATACCTTGATCTTTCTTTGCTGTATTCGCTTTGATTGATTCCGCAATCCGGCCATCTGAATTCTCTATTGTTAATATGACTGGCAAATGCAATGTATCTATCTTTTGAGCAAGAAATGTTACCGTTTTAAATCCTGCCATTGTCTCTGCACTACAGCCAGCAAATGCCGCATAATATTTTAGTTGATAATCATTTGCAAGATAGCGAAATGGAAAACGATCTCCAAATAAAATCGCTTTATACTTTCCGTTTTTTATCGTAGCAGCGTACTGTTTATCCAAGTAATCAAGCTTTTTAATATAAGAGTCCGCATTTTTCTCATAAATTTCTGCATTTTGGGCATCAATATTTGCTATTTCTTGTGCAATATTTTTAACAAGGATTTTTGCATTCCGGATAGAAAGCCAAATATGCTCATCATATTCTGGTTCTTCTTCTACATCATCTGCTTCTTCTCTTTCTTTATGAGAATGTCCCAAAAAGCCTTTTCCTTCCTGCATTCCTTCTACAACTTCCTCTTCCTTTACAGAATTGCCTAAAACATCCATAAGATTGATTACTTTTAAATCTTTATTTTTCGCTTCTTTTAAAGCATCTCTAACCCATGCATCAGATTCTCCTCCGACATAAATAAAAAGATCCCCGGAACCGGCAATTGCAATATCACGTATCGTAGGCTGATAACTATGCATATCCACACCATTATCCAGTAATAATGTTATATCAAAACGCATCTCTTGATTTCCGATAATATTTTTCACCCAGTCATATTGCGGAAAAGTAGTACATACAATTGAAATCTTATTACTAGAAACCTTCTCCATAACATCTTCTTCTGCATTGTTATCTTTTTTTTCATTAACAAAAATATTCGGAGTCTCTGCTGCGTTATTTTTTATCACAGAACAGCCTACCGATAAAAAAAGACACAGAAAAAGACTCATCAGTAACAAAGAACTTGCAGATAACGTTCTTCTCTTTTTAAATAACTGTTTCATAAATCACTTTCCTTTCCTGTCCTTTAACCAGCTTTTCTATAACATTACTACTTTATAATTCCATTTTTTCCTTATAATCTTAAAAACGCAAATCGATTGCAATTTCATATTCTAGACATTTTCAAGAGAAAAGTCAAGAAGAAAATACAAATGAGTTGCGTTTTTATAAAAAATAAAAACGGCGGTTCCATGCTATTGCACAGAACCGCTGTCATAGAAAGATAAAGATTCCTTACTTTTTCACGATAACCTTTTTTGTTTTTGACCATACAGAATAAGCGTTATAGGTTTTACCTCCAATTTTTGTAGTTTTATAGCTTCGTACACGAACATAATATTTTTTCCTTGCTTTTAGTTTTTTAATAAACTTAGATGTCTGTCTACCTTTTGCTATTTTTACTATCTTTGTTTTTGACTTTTTAAATTTCGCATTTGTTGAATACTGAATCTGGTATCCTGTTATTGCTTTTTGCTTTTTCCATGTAACTTTTAAAGCCCTTGAATGAGCTTTTAATTTCGGTGCAGGCATCTTTTTACCACGAATGTTAAACAATACTGTTTGTGTACCAGTATAGTTTCCTTTCATAGTAATCTGTACGGAATATGTTCCCGGTTTTTTTCTTCCAGAAGCATATGTTACAGTATAATTCGTTGAAGAGATCACGTTGCCGTTTTGATCCTTAATAATAACTGCTGGCTGTTTTACTTTTCCGTTATAAGTGTATTCTGTCTCTGACAAATTCACTTTAAGAGCTGTAATATCTACTTTAGGAGAAGGTAAAATCGGCTTTATTTTAGCGATTTCTTTATAATCACCACATCTTTTACAAAGATATCCCTTACTGCCTTCTTTTACCTCAGTTGGTTTCTCCTTTATGATTTCCTTTGATTCATCCCAGTCATGATCTCCATAATAAGCGGTGCAGATAATAGAAAGAACATTGTCCTGAGGAAGGATACTATTCGTTCCTGCAGTTTTTGTTTCTCCTACGCCTTTTAATTCTGGATTCTTCTTTGCATCATAACTACAGGAAGTAACCCTACCACCCTTATCATAACCAACAAAACCGCCTGCTTTATAATCTGTAGATTCAGCAGTCACCTTACCTGCTGCATAGCTATTATCAATAGAACAATTCAGATTACTTATGCCAGTAAATCCTCCTACATTAGGTTCCCATCTATTCACCTTACTATGTACATCACCATAAGAAATACAATTATGAATAGTTACATTTTCTTCTATGTAACCAACAAACCCTCCTGCATTCCAATCATTTGCGGTAATTTTTACGTCTGCGACACAATGCTTTGCTTCACTATTATAAAATAATATTCCGGCAAATCCGCCAACGCTCCATTGACCAGACACATTTCCCTTTGCTGTACAATTCTCATAACTACCTGAGAAATCGCTTCCGATAAATCCACCACTGCAGCCATGTCCATGTATCATAATATCTGTACTACAATCTTTATAAGTACCATAACTATTATAACCTGCCAAACCACCGGTCAGAGCACTGCCACTTTCAATGGTTCCACTGACATGACAGTTAGAAACAGTGGTACTAAGACCATACCCTTGTGCTGCACTACCAATTAGTAGACCAGCAGCATCTTGTGAATTGGAATCGACTTCCGTTTTTACATAACCATCCTTAATTATAACATTTTTGATTTCAATTCCGGAAACATGACCGAATAGTCCCGCACTAAATTTTTCAGAACTTTCGTCTACATATAAACCAGAAATTGTTTTATTCCCACCATCAAAATATCCGGTAAAAGAATGAAAAGAACTTGTAGAAGTTCCAGAGCCAATTGGAATCCAACGGTGTGCGGATAAATCAATATCATTACCTAATAAAAAGTATTCTTTATTATGAGTATATAGCCAGCTGTTCTGGAGAATTAATTATATAGGGGTCTTCTTTTGTTCCTTTACCGCTTGCGAAAGAGCCTGCTGCATAATCAGTCCATTCCCCAGCAGGTGCAGCAGGTGCAGCTAAAGCCTTCAGTGGAAGTAATCCTACGCAAAGCAATAAGCTTATTAATATACTTACTAATGTTTTTCGTTTTACCATATTTGTTTCCTCCCTTTTGTGAAATTATAAAAGACCTTCTCTTTTATGTATAATAACATGAATACCTATAAAAACACAATAGAGTTTTGTATAAATTCACTATAATATATTCGGAAACATTATTAGTAAATATGATATTTTTATGTTTTTTGATTTGTAACTCCTATTTTTTTATTTTATCGATAGCTGGTATTCCATTCCCGTTTATTAAAGCTTTCTTTGCAAGCTGATCAACCTGTTCATTATAATAATCTCCGGAGTGTGCTCTTACTTTCTGGAATATAACTTCCATCTTCTCCTGCATATTTCTCATAAATGCAGCATATTTCTTCGTATGTGGATTCTTCGCAGTCCATACACCCGTTGCCCATTTTTCAATTCCCTCATAATCATAATGAAGAACAACAGAAGAATAACCGTTTTCAAATGCCCACTGTACTGCATACATTGCTCCATACATCTCTCCGGCTACATTACGAATAGCCAGAAGTTCCGGCTCCTCACCATTTCCATATCGCTCGAGGATTCTTCCATCTTCCAGTAAAATAACACAGCCAAAAGAATATTTTTGAAGATGTATATCAAAGCTTCCATCTACATAAACGATAAGTTTGTCTGTTGTTGATCTTATCTTGTCAGAGATGGTTTCGTTCATTTTTTCTGACACATCCATTTCTGTAATGATCATATTCCCCTTTGTAATTTTTCCAATATTTAAAAAAGCTTCTGCCTCATCTTTCGTTAAAAATCCCTTATATTCTGCTCCAGAATAGCCATGCACTGCTTTTTTACATTCATCCCATGAATAAAATAATCCTGTTTTATTTCCTTTTCTTACGGCGTAAATTTTCTTTTTTGCCATCATTCTTCCTCCATTTTTCCATTCTTACATAACTATATCGGGGAAAATTAGGAAAGTCAATCCATTGTTTTCTCAAAAAAACTGTATTTTTATCGCATTTTATGGTATTTTATTTATAGAAATTTTTATCACAATAATAATTTTTCTGCTTGGTAAATAATTATCAACTCCACTATAAAGATGTTAGGGTGAAAGGAACCGTTATGTTAGATTTACTTTATTCCTATAAAACCACTGTAAAGTTTTTAGGCAGCGTATTAGGCCCAGATTATGAAGTTGTTCTTCAGGACCTATCCAATAAGAATCATTCTGTAATTGCAATCGAAAATGGTCATATCAGCGGAAGGACTATTGGCAGTCCTCTTACAAGTGCTGTATTTCAGATGCTTTCCTCCAAAGTATATGAGGAGAATGATTTTATTGCCAATTATAAAGGTGTTGCGGAAAATGGACATATTCTCCGTTCTTCTAGTATGTTCATTAAAGACTCCAACGGGAACCCGATTGGTCTTTTATGTATTAACTTCGATGACAGCCGATATATGGAGCTTCACGAGAAATTATTTTCCATGATCCATCCTGGAAATTTTATTAAAAATATAGCTTTTGGACTTTCAAATTGTACGGATAATATAAAAGATTTATCCAGCAGTATTACGGAAAACTTTGCAATAGACGTTGCAGCTCTAAGAGAACAGATTTTCAATGATGCAACTGCCAATCTTAAAACACCAGTAGACCGTCTGAATCAGAATGAGCGAAAAGAGATTATGATAAAGCTTCATGAACAGGGTTTATTTCAATTAAAAGGCTCCATACCTTTTGTCGCAAAAAGATTCTCCTGTTCACAGGCAACAATTTACAGATACTTAGGAGAAATAAATAATTAAATCCTAATTTGATGAACTAAAGAAACGAAAAGCAGAAATTTAATATAGAATAAAATGTGAAGATAGTCGCGGCGTAGAAAATGCCTGACCGGCATTTTTACTTGCTCCGACATCACATTTTATTCTATATTAAATTTCTGCTTTTCTGTTCTTTGGCACCAGATGAAATCAGGATTTTGTGCAAAAAAATAAGGGGTTTCCCCAGAAGTATACAATTTCTATTCAAATGGAAAACTCCAGAAGAATACGTCAATCCTTTAGACTTTAATTCCCAGAGAATCCATAACCTTCTGGAAAATCCCCATTCTCTCCAACTGTAGATTTAAATAGCCAGAAAAAAGAAAAAATGATATATCCCAGATGCGGCTTGGGAGCGTATTTAAGATGCGGACGAGCATCTTAAATATAGCGACTACAGAGCAGATGGGATATATCATTTTTTCTTTTTTCGTCTATACGAAATCTACAGATTAGAACTTATTCACTTAATCTGTCTTCGCGGATTTTGTTCAGTCTCTTCATTACATCGTTTTCTCCTGTTCCGAAGTACTTATGTAATGTTTCGTATTCCTGATACAGTTTATCATAAACTGCTACGTTGTCCGGATTTGGTTTGTATACTTCATCGCGGACTTTTCCAAGTTTTTCAGCGGCTTCGTTTGCATTTTTAAAGCCGGTAATGCGTTCAGGAGCAGCAGCGATACCAAGGATTGCAGCACCGAGAGCGCTTGCCTGATCTGTTCCGGAAATGCGGATTTCTTTGTTACATACATCTGCATAAACCTGAACAAGCATCTTGTTTTTAGCTGGAATACCGCCACTTAATACAAGTGCGTTTACCGGAACGCCTGCATTTTCAAACTGTTCGATGATCATACGGGTACCGTAAGCAGTTGCTTCGATTAAAGAAAGGTAAATTTCCTCTGGTTTTGTAAGGAGGTTCATACCCATGATCAGACCATTTAAGTTAAAGTCCATTAATGGGGAACGAACACCGTTGAACCAGTCGAGTGCTAATAATCCACTCTGTCCGGCCTTGTAACCAGATAATTTCTCTGTGAGAAGCTGATGGATGGAGATGCCACGGGAGCGGGCTTCCTGCTCATAGCTTTCCGGTACGCAGTTATCTGTGAACCAGGCGAAATGATCGCCTACACAGCACTGTCCAGCTTCATATCCGAAGTAGCCTGGCATGATACCATCTTTTACAAGTCCACCAACACCGGCGATTCCTGCTTCTGTTTCAGAAAGCATCATATGACAGGAAGAGGTTCCTACGATAATCATCATTGTACCAGGCTTTCCAATTCCGCATCCAGGAAGAGAAGAGTGTGCATCAATGATACCTGTTCCAACAGGGGTACCAGCTAAAAGCCCAAGTTCTCTTGCCATAGAATCTGTTAAATATCCAGCAGTTTCTCCAATAGATTTGATCGGAGCATCCAGTTTTTCTTCAACGATATTTTCCATAGCAGGATCAAGTGCCTTAAAGAAGTCCTTTGTTGGGTAGCCGCTATCGTGACGATAGAAGGCTTTGTATCCTGCACCGCAGGCACTTCTTGTTTCTTCGCCAGTCATCTGCCAGATGATCCAGTCGAGCGCTTCCATGAAGCGGTCAGCTTCTTTATAAACATCTGGAGCATGATGTAATGTTTCTAAGATTTTAGGAATCATCCATTCGCTGGATACTTTTCCGCCGTAAAGTGGAAGCCACTTTTCACCGCGTTCTTTTGCAATGCGGTCAATCTGAAGTGCCTCTTCTTCTGCACCATGATGTTTCCACAGTTTTACATAGGCATGAGGATTTCTTGCAAATTTTTCAAGGTGGCAAAGTGGTGTACGGTCAGACTTTACAGGAATAACAGTAGAGGAGGTAAAGTCAACGCCAATACCGATTATTTCTTCCGGAAGCACTTTTTTCTCAGCGAGGACATTACGAATCGTAAGAATTAAGCCTTCTACATAGTCTTGCGGTTCCTGTAAAGCCCAGCCGGAAGGAAGTCTTTCTCCTGTTGGAAGATGTTCTTCCATAACCCCATGTGGATATTCATAAACACTTGTTGCAGCTTCCTCTCCAGTTTCAATGTTTACAAGTAATGCACGTACGGAAAGTGTTCCGTAGTCTACCCCAATTGCATATTTACTCATTTTGTACGTTCTCCCTTCGTGTTGTTTTGTTTTATATTTTTATAAGTTGACTTTTGTGACCCTGATATTATGATATCAGAGTAAAAAGTTATTTACAATAGTAAATGATTTTTATGTCGAATTTAATTGGTCAGTAAAAATTAATGTAGATTTGCTATTGTTTTTGCATAACTTTCTGATAATCCGGTATCCCACAGAATCTGTAATAAAGTAAAGCGGTTTCTTACTTCTTTTGCAAGTAAAATCGCATCTTCTACAAGCTGAGGAGATATGCCAATTTGTGCAGGTTTCGTCGGTGCTCCAAGGCAGGAAAGTAAAGATTCCATTTCTGCGGAAGAAGGAAGGCTTTCTCGTATTGTCTGCACGATTTCTGACCATTTTTCCTCAAGGATAGTAAGACGTTTATTTCTTTCGGAAAGATTATTTTTCTGTGTTTTTTCTTCTAAAGCAATGATACCAGGGGCTGCATCCTGATAGCAATCGTTGACTTTTTTCTCCCATGCGGCATAGTCAAAGGAACGTTCTTTTAAAGAAGTAAAGTCAAAATGTTCCTGTTCAAGCATTTCATACATTTTTGTAACAATAATCATGCCAATACCAACTTTGATGCCATGTAAGACGGGTTTTTTGCCTTCTGCCTGAAATTTCATTTCCCAATAGTGGGAAAGGTGATGCTCACTTCCGGAAGCCGGACGGGAATTACCGACAAAACTCATAGCGATTCCGCTTAACACAAGAGCTTCGGTAACTGCCTTTATTGCTTCTGGATTACGGTCTTTGATTCTTGTACTTTCTTCCACAACGATTTCAACGGCTTCTTTTACCATATCCGCAATGGTCTTGCAGTAGTATTCCCCAGTGATAATATGCGCCATTTTCCAATCTAAGAGGCAGGTGTATTTTCCAAGGATATCTCCAAGACCGGCAGTAATCATCTCCATCGGAGCCGCAGCGAGAATATCGGTATCTCCGATCACAGCCAGAGGGACGTGCGCCTGATACGTTGTTTTTACATAATCGGTAATAAGGGCAGCTCCAATGGATACAAAGCCATCCATGGAAGGTGCCGTAGCAAAAACCATATAATCAAGACCAAGCTGAAAACTGGAAAATTTGCATAGATCATTCAGAGTTCCAGAGCCAATTGCGATGATAACATCACAGTCTCTTGGAAATGCCATCATTAAAGAACCGAGCGTTTTTTCGTCAGGAACAAGTTCCTTGTCCTTGAAAATATATTTTTTATAGGAAATATTAGCAGTCTCTAATTCTTTTGTAACTTGTGTGCCGGCGGCATCCCATGTATTTACGTCAGCAACAAGGAAAGGATTTTTATATCCAAGTGTTTCGATATGCTTTGGAAGGCGGGCTACGGCATTTTTGTCAATGTCTACAATTTTAAGATTTGTTTTATGTTCTTCTCCACAAGTGCAATTCATGTTGTGTCCTAAGTAGTCGTTCAGATTAAGTTTCTTTGCCATGATAAATACCTCCATAGTTATTGATGTACTCTAGTTATTGATGTACTCTCGGAGTCTTTCTTGCACTTGCTTTTGTGGCTGATTTTCCACCAGTCGCACCCGAATTTCATCAACGTACGCACCGCGTACGCCTCAAAAATTTGGGCACAACTGACAAAAAATCTTCTCACGAAAACAAGCACAAAAAGATTCCGAGAGTACTATTGCTGTCTGCCAGTGTTCTTTTACCTGTCTATTATGTGATTGGGTGATTAAAATGACGGGTAAATGCTGTGCTGTTGTTTTGATATATCACAGTATACTCACAAAAAATCATCCGTCAATACAGGTGAAAACTGTTGATTACTAATCAAAATCATAGTACAATTAATCAAGAAAATGATTAGTAAAAATGTATGAAAAAACAGGTGCAAACCAGTTAGTTTGATTACTAATCAAGAGGAAAACAGGAGAGAAGTGCGATTCTGATTAATTTTTCGAGAATGATTAGTAATGTGCAGTATAAAGAGAAATACAGGGTAGAAAGTCAATTTGGTTTAATTAAAATAAATTTTAGAGGAAATGTAGAATGAACGGAAAGAAACGTACTACAACAAGAGATATTGCAAAAGCATGCTTTGTATCTCAGTCAGCAGTTTCGATGATATTAAGCGGTCGGGAAGATATTCATTTTGCCCCAGAGACAATCGAACGGGTAAAACGAACGGCAAAAGAAATGGGGTATGAATACAGAGGAAGAGCCAAAAAGAAAAAGACAGGGACAAACGATACGATTATGATCATGTGTCCTTCTCTAGCAACACAGTATTATACAACATTGATTCAGTTTATTACGCAGGAAGCACAGGAACATGGGTTGTATACGCTGATAGCCTATACGAATCGTTCAAAAGAAAGGGAAGAATATTACCTTAATATGGCATCAGATACCGGATTTTATGGGATTATCTACACGTATGCGCCAAGAGCGGTATCTTTTTTAAATCATTTATATGAAAAGCTTCCATTAGTCCTGATCAATGACCACAATCCAGATTTAAAGATGGAATTACTAGAACTTGACAGTAAAAAGTCTGGCCGGCTGATTGCAGCACATCTTTTAGAACTCGGTCATCGTGACATCGGTTACATGACCACCCCGCTATCGTCCATAGAAGTGCCAAGACGCAGGCGTTTAGAAGGAATGCAGGAAGAGTATGAGAGACAGGGACTGGATTCTTCTTTCATCCATGTCATTTCAGGGAAAAGAGAAGAACAGGAAACGATTACAGGAAATAAGCATTATGACACCGGATATGGCCTGACAAGAAAATATTTCAAAAAAAGAGAAGATATCTTAAAAAAGAAAGAAGAAACAAATGCAGAACTGGAGAATATCACAGCCTTTGTTGGGACGAACGACTTTGTGGCAATTGGAATTATGGATGCTATCACAAGCCTCGGTTACCGCATACCAGAAGACTTTTCCGTATGTGGATTTGATAACACACTTGTAGCTTCTTTCTCGGGAATTTCTCTTACAACGATCGATCATTGTATTGGAGAAAAAGGAGCCTATGCGGTATCTATGCTTAGAAATCAGAGAACCCGCATGGAACAAAAAGACGATAAAAAAGAAAAGAAACGTCCGATCATGCGCTTAGAATATGAACCGCAATTAATAATAAGACGTTCCACAGGAAAAAGAAAGTAGTTTACTATTTGATTCATTAGAGAAAACAGACGAAAAAAGAAATAATGCCATATCCCATCTGCTCTGTAGTCGCTGGATTTAAGATGCTTATCCGCATCTTAAATCCGCTCCGAAGCCGCATCTGGGATATGGCATTATTTCTTTTTTCTGTGTTTTGGCTCCGGAAGGAATGAATGTAAAAGCAGTAGCCTTCTGCCGCCTCCCCCTTAATCGCGCCCAAAGACTATTGAATTCATTCACGTGGAGCCAACAAACAGAAAATAAAAAGAATAGACCATTGCAAATGTAATGTAAGAGCAAGTAAAAATGGCGGGCAGGAATACTTTCTGAGTAGCAGTAGACATCTGCCGCCTCCCCCTTAATCGCTCCCAAAGACTATTGAATTCATTCCTTCTGGAGTCAAAACACAGAAAATAAAAAGAATAGACCATTGCAAATGTAATGTGAGAACAAGTAAAAATGCCGAACAGGCATTTTCTACGCAGTGATATCTTTACATTTGCAATGGTCTATTCTTTTTATTTTCGTCTGTTCCCTAATGAATTAAATAGTAAAATAGTGTATACTTTGAGATATCATTTTAAAGGCGTTAGAAAGGCAAAAGATAAGATGCGATATTTCGATATTAAAAAGTGGCTATGGTTAGCGGGTATTCTATATACGTTTCTGCAAGGATATACATTTTATACAAGGAGAGAGGGAGAGGCGGCAGTCGGCTGTGCTTTACTCTGTGCTATTTGTATTTATCAGTTTATTAGACGTTTATGTACCTTGTATTATCTTCATATGACAATGAAAAGAATAGATAAGCTGAGTGGACGGGCATTTGAGCGGTATTTAACTATTCAGTTCCGGCATCTTGGATATCGTGTGAAACTCACAAGTTACAGTCATGATTACGGGGCAGATCTTGTTCTTCGTAAATGGGGAAAAAAGACGGTTGTTCAGGCAAAGCGTTATGAAAGGAATGTTGGGATTGCTGCCGTACAGGAAGTTGTCGGTTCTATTGCGTACTATAAGGCAGATAATGCCATGGTAGTTACAAATAGTAATTTTACGAAAAGTGCCAGAAATCTTGCCCACCGGAATGAAGTGGAATTGTGGGGAAGAAAGGAGATACAGAAAAAGTTCCATATAAAATAAAAAAGCCAGCCAATGAAGGCTGGTTTTTTAAAAGAGAGGAAAGTATGAAAAAAATCTATCAAAAATAAGTTGTTGTTGTTTTTGATGGTTTTATGATACCGGAAATTTGTGAACAGTCTGTGAGAAAAAAATGAAGAAAATCTGACGAAAAAGGAACAGTTATCTGTGATGTGGGGATTAAGCTGGTTTTGAAAGGTATTTGATATTATAATTTGGGCTCGTAAAAAGAGTGAATATTCTGAAAATTATAAATAAAACATAATAAAAACTAAAAAGAATCAGATTCAAAGAATAAAATTAGAAAATCAATAAAAAATATAAAAATAGTGTTGACAAAATAAGAACTCTGCATTATAATACAGACATAAACAAAGAACGGACGGCACAGTCCATCATATAGATTTTGAAATTAGAGGTTTTGCTTTTATCATGAAAAAGAGGTGAGAGTGCAAACAGATTAAAATTAATTTCAGAATTTAAATAAGTCAGAAGGAGGTACAGACCACCAAAAACATAATTTTTATTTAGGAAACGATATTATAACAGGAGGTACAGACCACCAGAAAGTTAAGTTAAGATTCAAGAACCGATACTAATCAGGAGGTACGGACCAACAAAAACTTAAGCTAGGATTCGAAACGATACTATAGCAGGAGGTACAGACCACCAGAAAGTTAAGTTAAGATTTAAGAACCGATACTAAACCAGGAGGTACGGACCAACAAAAACTTAAGCTAAGGCTCGAAACGATATTATAGCAGGAGGTACAGACCACCAAACAGTTAAGTTAAGATTTAAGAAACGATACCATAGCGGGAGGTATAGACCAACAAAAACATAAGTTTTAGAATTTAAGTGAGATTGCAGATTTAAAGATTCAAAGATTGTGAGTGATAATATCAGATAGATAGCACTTTAGGTAGTAGTAGGAAGAAGAATTGAAGAATCCAGGAATCAGCTTAGAATTCAAAGGAATAATCGCCCAAAGTTGAGATGAATCATATGACTGGAGATTTTAAGGAATCAGAAGTAAGTGTATTAAGAATCATAATCTTTTTGTAGAAGATAGAAGGAATGACTGATTACAATACAAACTGTGGATGGTTAGCTTAAAGTTAAAAGGGAAACAGGAGGTATAGTCCGTTGGACATAATTGAAAATTCAAATTACTAGAGAGAGCATCTAGAATAGTAGTCGAGGTGCTCTCTTTTTTGCTGTGCAGAAAAATATAAATATAGTACAATGAATCTTAAGAGATGGACGATACGATTCAGTAAAGGGAGTGGCATGAGCGCTGTGATGCAAAAAGTACGACAGAAACAACAAAAACAACGGAAACAAATACAACTAAAACAAACACAACAGGAACAAAAACAACAGAAAAAACAAAGGAATTGGAATCAAGTTATTTTTGTAGGGCTGGTTATCGCTGCGCTGCTATGCCGTATTGTAGGGAAGGTAAGTCCGCGATATCTTTTTTGGGGGATTTTACGAACCTTGATATATATTGGATTATATATTGGGTGGGGAATCAGTATTCATAAGCGGGTCGTTCAAAAAGCGGCGAAAAATACACTGATCTTTATATCGGGGTTAATGATTTTCTGGTTTGTTGTGCGTAGTATAAAGTATTTTTTTGCGATGGATGTAAATGTAGAGCGTTATTTATGGTACAGCTATTACCTGCCGATGCTGTTTATTCCGCAGGCGGCGGTACAGACAGCAGTTCTGCTTGGGCAGCCGGAGGAGTACATTTTACCGAAGTGGTTAAAGCTTTTATATGTTCCTACAACGCTCTGTTTTTTATTGGTATTGTCAAATGATTTTCATCAGTGTGTGTTTTCTTTTGCGGCAGGAGAGGTATGGACGGATAAAGGCTACAGCTATGCGTGGGGATATTATACTGTGCTGTTGTGGGAAGTTGTCTGCGCGGTGGCTGCGTTTGCTTTAATGGTTTATAAGTGCCGGCTGTCTCAGAGAAAGAAGTATTTGCCGGTGATCGGAATCGGTATTTCTATTCTTTATGCGATTATTTATGCAAGCGGTGCAGAGTGGATGCAGGTTATTGGTGGAGATATTACAGCGGCGTTATGCCTGATGTTTGTATGTATATTTGAGAGCTGTATTTACTGTGGGCTGATTCAGACGAATACAGGGTATGAAGAACTATTTGAAGTATGTACGATGGGAGCGCAGATTACGGATCGAAATTATCGTGTCCGGTATACTTCTGCTAATGCAATGGAGCTTTCGGAAGCGGTGATGAGGGAAGCGGAGAAGGGAGACGTTGTTGTTGATAAGAAGACGCTGATCCAAAACAGACCGATTCAGGGTGGACATATTTTATGGCAGGAAGATATTGAATATATTATTATGCTGCTTGAAAGAATGGAAGAGAACAGGAAAACAATAGAGGAGAGTAATTGTCTGGAACAGGAGAATTATCAGACAAAGGCAAAGATTAATATGCTGCGGGAAAAGAATCGTTTATACGATAAGTTACAGACACAGACTGCCGGACAGATCGGGCTGTTAAATGAACTGCTTAGCCGATACGAAGTGGAGGAAGATCTGGTAAAGAGCCGCAGGCTGCTTGCGAAGATCAGTGTGATCGGAACATACATAAAAAGATATGGAAATTTGATTTTTATTGGAGAAAGAGCAGAGATATCCGATGTTGCGGAACTTGGAGCCTGTCTGGAAGAGTCTTTTAGCAGTTTGAAGTTAATGGGGATAGAATGTGCCCTGACTGCTCCTGCGGGTGAGCGCATTTATGTGCAGGATGCAGTTCGTATTTATAGCTTTTTTGAATCAATAGTAGAAGCCTGCGTGGATTCTATTCAGTTTATGTGGGTGAAGATTCGTCCTTGTGGAGAAGAACTGATTGTTTGTATGGAAGTAGAAAGTGAAGCGAATCTGAGCTCATTTTTTGACAAGGCAGAGAAAGGCGAGTACGAAGACGGTGTATGGAAATTTACATTTACTGTGAAAAAGGCAGGTGAAAAGTAATGCAGACATTCTATCTTTCATATAAGGTAATGCAGACGCTGTTAATGACAGCGGTGCTGCTCAGCTTGATCGTTACCTTATTTTTGCTTCTTATGTTTCATGATATGCGGATAGATAAAAAGAAGTGGCATTGGAATATTCTTGCCTTTTTATTCTTGTTTTTTCTGTTGAATCATCTGGCGTATTCATTTGGGCAGATAGATAAGGGAGAAAACTATTATGAAGTGCTGCCTGTTCCAATCTGGGTAATCTGGTGCATTGTCGGCATTATTGATTTTTTACTTATCTGGGAAGGTATCCGGCTGAGAAGGATAACAAAGGAGCAAGTGGGACGGAATTCGATCCAAGAAGCGATGAACCTCCTTCCGATAGGCATTTGCTATTTTAATTCCAATGGTGCAGTGAAGCTTGCCAATACACAGATGTATCGGCTTTTCCGGGTTCTTGCGCATAAAGATCTGCAGAAACTCAGCGAATTGCGGGATGCCCTTCATACGAGTACGCAAAATGGTGTGACTAGACTCACAGATAAAAAAGAGATGTACCTTTTTCCTGATGGAAAGGCGTGGGATTACCAGGAAAATGAAGTAAAAGACAGCGATGGAAATGTGTATACAGAAGCTGTTTTTATGGATATTACAAAGCAATATCATGAAAAAATAAATTTGACAAAGCAGACGGAAAAGTTAAAAGAAATCTCAAGAGAACTTAGATATCTTTCGGACAATGTATTGATCTTGACAAGGGAAAGAGAAGTGCTTGCCGCGAAGACAAAGCTGCATGATCAGATGGGAGCGGGACTGACAGCTATCCGGCAGAGCTTAATGCAGGAGAGTGCAGATTACAGCGATGCGGTCAGATTACTCCGCCAGGCGGTAAATGCAATCTGGAACGATAATCAGTACCCGTTAGATGAAGGAGAATTTGAAAGATTTCTGCAGGATGCGAAAACGCTTGGCGTAAAGATAGAGTGCCTTGGTTCCCTGCCAAAGAACGAAGAGTACGCCAATATATATATACTTGCTATGAGAGAGTGTCTGACGAATGGCGTCTGTCACGCCGGTGCGACAGAACTTTCTATCACAATGCAGGAAAATGATGATTTTTATCGTATTCGTATTACAAATAATGGGGTGGCGCCGGAAAAAGAAGTTGTTCCCCAAGGAGGACTATATAACCTTTCCCGGCATATATTTGATTATAGTGGGGAAATGCATATACAATCCATGCCGTATTTTGCATTGACAATAACATTTCAAAAGGAGAGGGAGAGTAAGGAGAAAGAATGAAAAAGGTATTGATCGTAGAGGATCAGAGGATGCCTCGAGAAAATATGGAAAGAATACTTTTAGATAGTGGTAAATACGCACTTTCTGCCAGTGTAAATGGAGCAGATGTTGCACTTGCCGTATGCAGACAGGAGAAAATCGACCTAATTTTGATGGACGTATGTACAGCCGGGAATAAAGATGGTATAGAAGCAGCAGCAGAAATTAAAGCAGAATTTCCGGATGTAAAAATAATTATCGTCACTTCCATGGTTGAAGTTGGCTATTTAAAAAGAGCAAAGGAAGCGAAAGTTGACAGCTTCTGGTATAAAGATATCAGCCCGGAGAATCTCATTGATGTCATAGAACAAACGATGGCAGGAGAACACATTTTCCCGGATAAAACACCGAGTGTAAAGCTGGGACTTGCGGACAGTTCAGAACTTACTGCCAAAGAAATCGAGGTGCTGCGCTTCGTCTGCGAAGGACTGGAATATAGTGAAATTGCTGAACGAATGCATATATCCCAGAGAACAGTAAAGTTTCATGTATCCAATATTTTATCCAAAACCGGCTATGCCAATAAAACACGACTTGCAATCGCAGTCACCAATAAAAACTTTATCATTCCAAGCAGTCCAGAAAAAAATCCACCTTCTTTGTGAAGAAAACCTGTACTTAAGGACAGTGTGAAAAATGAGCATATTTGTTATAATTTTCTTAGAAAACTTAATGGTTTAAAAACGACACTCCCGCAACTTCGTTGGAGAATAAACAGGAGGGATCATTATGAAAAAAGAGAGAACGAAACGAATATGTAACTATTTTATGAAGGGATTATTGTTATGTGCTTTGGTGTTCGGGTTCTGGTTTATGGCAGATGCCGGGGTGAATGCCGATGAAGTCGGTATTCCTAAAAACTTTACCCCAGGAACGATAGAAATGGTTCCATTTACGAAAGGAGAAAATAGTAATCCATATATTAATATAACCAATAACTCTGATAAACCGATAAAAGTAACTTTTGAGCATAATATTGCACAAACGGATCATAATTATAAACTAAGTATATATGTAGGAAATCATGAGTGTGTAAGCCGCCAAAATCCAGTAGCAAAAGATGCAAATGTGCTTTATTTATATCCATATCAGCGTATAGAGAAGGCTTGTGAAGTTATTTTTTCTTCTTCAGCTTCAAGTTCTACTTCTGTTACATTTTACATTAAAGCAGCCTATCTTAGTAAAGAAGTAAAAAAGAAAGAGCAGGCGATTGGTCTTAATAAAAATACCGCAGTGGAAATTCCATTATCCGGTATGCAGAACAGTCTTTATGAAGGTGTTACTGATCCTGGAGGAGATGAACGTTGGTATACGTTTAATGTCAAGGATAGAGCAGTAATAAATCCAACGTTTGAGCTGGCTGAAAAAGAAAGAAACGGACATTTTAACTACTATAATACAACTATTCGAATCTATAATTCTCGTGATGAACAGGTATATACAGAAGCTCATACAAAGTATACAGGTGAGAATATATGGAATTTGGGTTCAAAAACTTTAACAAGTGGTACCTATTATGTACAGATAGTTAATAAGGGTGCTTATTATCCAGCAACATTTATGTTTAACTTAAACGGTCATGATTGGATTCCTGCGAATGGAATTAGTTGTTCATCAAGTGAGATTCAGCTTTCCGACATAGGGAAGAAAAAGGTGATTGCACAGACTGTACCAGCGAATTCCGATGATAAGATTGTTTCGGTATATGACCATCTTACCGGAAAGACATGGGACTGGTATAATTCAAATACAGTTGATTATGATGGAATTCCATCTACTGCTACTGCACCAGGCAGACATGCATGGATCACCTTTAAGACAACAAACGGAAAGACATTTACAACTTACGTGATCAGTCCAGCAGAGAAATTGAAAAAGCCACGTGTGGCTACTGGTTATAATTCTGCAAAGTTCTGGGTAGATTACCCGAATAAGCTGCAGACGTCGGTAAGGATTCAGGTTTTAAAGAAGGGTAAATGGACGACAGCAAAGACGTTAGGATATTTCTCCTGTGGTAACAGTAATCCGGTGACGATCAAAGGATTAAAACCTCTGACGAATTACAAGTTCCGCGTACAGGCTTATGCAAATGGTATGACAGGAACGCCATCCGATATCGTAACGATGAAGACTGGTTCTAAGAAGAAACCGGCTATCAAGTCCATAAAAATTGTACAGAGGAAAAAGGTAACGGTTAAGGGCTGGTGGCGCAGACACTGGGTTGGCGGACACATTTCACGTTATGAATGGGTACCACCGTATACCTATACGAAGTATAAAGTAAAAGTAACCTTAAAGAAAAAAGTACCGAAAATCGGAGGTATGTGGGTTGCTGGTAATTGGGTAAAAGGAAGTAAAAAGAGTTATACCGTATGGGTTCCTAATGGAGCAAAGAAAGGGAAAAAACTGACGATCAGAATCAGTACAGCATTAGGTAAAGGATATGGTAATGGTCCGGAAGTGAAAAAAGTAATAAGAGCAAAGTAACTTTTTTTGGAACTGCCTTTTCCATTCCCCTACCAAAAGGAAAAGGCGGATAAAGTAACTTTCCCTATAAAAGGGGCGAGGGGCTGTTGCAAAAACAGCCCCTAACCCTATGTCAGGAATCTATATGTAGATATAGACAATCGCATGTGAAAATTTATGAAGATGTGTGGCCCTATGTATAAAAGCGCAGATGTCTTGCGTTTTGCTATGCCACTTTCGAACGTTTTATAAAAACGCCATTCGCGCCAAAACTCGCTAAAGTTCAAACAAGGCGCTCGGTGGCGGGTTCGTTCTCAAGTGTCATAACGCAAAACCTGCAAAGCATCTGCTTCTTTTATACATAGGTACCGCGCATCTTCATAAATTTTTGCATGCGATTACCTGTATTCTATGCGAATTCCTGCCAATGATGCCACACCCAATGCCGAGGGCTGTTTTTGCATTTGTAGGTTGAGGCTACCATTAGAAAATCGCATATAAATTTATGGATAAATGTGGCTCTATGTATAAAAGTGTAGATATCTTGCGTTTTGCTATGCCACACCCAATGCCGAGTGCTGTTTTTTGCATTTTTTGCTATGGATATCATATTTTTTTCTTGGAAAATATGATATAATTTAAAAATATGACACATAACGCTTATGATACCAGATTGCTACATGCTTTGCGCTCTTGCAAGCAAGTTTGCATCGGCTTTCTAACTTTTTGACTCTGGTATCATATGACTGGAATATGAATAAAGGGGTGAATAGAGGATGACACTTGCAGATTTTCTTATAATGGCAGCAGTCATTGTTGCAGCGTGTCTTGTATACAATTTTGTTAAGGCATATACTAAGAAAAAGTAGGAGTAAACAAAGCAAATAAGAGGGAAAGAGAGAAAAATATCATGAAAAAGAACATGAAAAGAATGATGGGCTGGATTTTTACAGCGGTATTGATCTGCTGTATCGGATTTACAACAAAGGGCGTGACTGCAGATGCAGCGATTGTTTCCGGTGGTAAGAAGAATTACAGCTATAGCGAATTGCAGAAAGATTTACAGCAGCTTAAGAAAAAGTATAAGAATCATTGCCAGGTGAATGTGATCGGAAAGAGTGAAGATAAGAGAAATCTTTATGAAGTCGTAATCGGTAATCCTGATGCAAAGAAGCATCTTCTTGTTATGGGTAACCTTCATGCAAGAGAGCATATGACAGTGCAGCTTTGCATGAAGCAGATTGAATATTATTTAAGTAATTACAATAAAAAGATAAGTGGCAAGAAGGTTTCTGCTACATTGGATAAAGTGGCAATTCACTATGTACCATCCTGTAATCCGGACGGAACAGCGATTAGCCAGCGTGGATTTAATGCAATCCGTAATAAAAAGCTTCGTTCAGCTCTTAGAAAGATGGGAGGCAGCTCCAGCAGATGGAAAGCGAATGCAAGAGGTGTAGACTTAAACCGTAACTGGAACGTAGCATTTAAAACATCCGGAAGAAAAGGAAGTTCAGGATACTGTGGACCAAAGGCAGAAAGCGAGAGCGAGACAAGAGCATTAGTAAACTGGTCAAATAGAATCCAGAAACAGGGCAAGATTGTCGGTATTGTAAGCTATCACTCTACAGGCTCCATTATTTACGGTAAGTCAACCAGCCGCGCACCAAAAGCGGTAAGAAATGCAACGACAAGAATGTACCAGACTGCAAAAAGCCTTACAGGTTACCAGCTTGTACAGCATGAAAGCTACGCACTTCCACATGGATACTCCAGAACATATTACCTTTATAAGAAAAAGATTCCATTCATTACAGTAGAAGTAGGAAGAGGAGTAGCACCATTAGGCGGAGGCGAATTCGGCTCTATCTGGGCAAAAAATAAAAACGTCGTAATCAGAGAAGCACAGCTGTTTCAGTAAAGCTAACAGCTAAAAAACAGGAGAAAGCGTATAAGAGAGTTCTTATTAAAAGGCAAAAGCCAACAGCCAAAAAACAGGAAAGAGAGCAAATCTTAATATAGAAAAAGCGCATTAGAGCAAAAAAGATAGTTTCCAGAGAATATTGAATCTCATCCCCATATTCACATATGGAGAAAGCGTATAAGAGAGTTCTCATTAAAAGGCAAAAGCCAACAGCCAAAAAACAGGAAAGAGAGCAAATCTTAATATAGAAAAAGCGCATTAGAGCAAAAAAAGATGGCATTCAAGCCATCTTTTTTTGTGAAACTAAGCTTTTTCTATATTAAGATTTGCTCTCTTTCCGTTTCTTTACCTGTTGTCTCTTTGTCCCTTAATAACTCTTATACGGTTTCTCTATCAACTTCACTGTTTCATAAAGCAGCATTGTTGCGGCTCCGGTTCCGCCCTTAGAGTAAATCTCTTTGTCTTCGTCTGATTCGGATGTTCCGGCGATATCAAGATGTACCCAAGGTTTCTTTTCTACGAATTCACCTAAGAATCTTGCGGCAGCGGTTGCACCACATTTCTTACCGCAGTTTGCAATATCAGCTACGGTGGATGCATTTAAGTTATCATATTCTTCATCGCCCATAGGGAGTCTCCAGATATTCTCTCCTGCAAGGATGGATGCCTGAACGATCTTAGCCATGAGTTCATCGCTATTACTGAATGCGCCGGTGTAGCGGTCACCGAGGGCAACAACGCATGCGCCGGTTAAGGTTGCTACATCAATTAATGTTGTAGCGCCACATTCGCGGATCGCGTAAGTGATGGCATCGATAAGAGCCATACGGCCTTCTGCATCTGTATTAACAACTTCGATGTACTTACCGTTCATAGACTTAACGATATCACCCGGCTTCATAGACTTGCCGGAAATCATATTCTCGCAGGCAGGGATGACAGCAGTTACGTTAATGCCGAGCTTCGCTTCTGCGATCGCGCCCATTGCAGCGATTACTGCAGCTGCGCCGCCCATGTCACCATGCATACCTTTCATGGCAGTGCCAGGCTTTAAGTTATATCCGCCGGAGTCAAAGCAGAGTCCTTTACCGATTAAAGCAATCTTTTCATCATCGGTAACACGTCCGTTATATTCCATAACGATGAACTTCGCAGACTGTTTTGAACCGCGGGCAACGGCAAGGTAAGAATTCATACCGAGTGCTTCGCAGTCCTGTTTCTCAAGGATGGTGCACTTGATATTGTTCTTTTCGCAGATTTCTTTTGCTTTAGCGGCAAGAGCAGCCGGTGTCATAACGTTCGCTGGTTCATTCACCAGATCACGAGCGGTTGTGACAGCCTTCGCCATCATTCTTGTGTACTGTTCTTCTTTCTTAAAGGATGCAGAATTAATTCCTGTCAGGATTCCAAGATGAAGTTCAGAGGCTTCTGGCTTGTCAGAAATGTACTTATCGAAGGAATAGTCTGCAAGGAGAAGTCCCTTCATAGCGGAACTTAACCAGTAGGAAACATCCTCACCGATCGCAGTCATAAGAAGATTCTTACCATGGAAACGCTTCGCTTCCTTCATAGCCTGGCCAAACTGTAACTGAAATCTTCTTGGAGTTGCCTTCTCAGGGATACCGATAAAGATCAGATTATAGTAAGGCTGGCCCTGATAAGAGAAGTCCTTTCCTCGAAGTCCGTATACCTTGCTTCCGCCAACAAGACCGTCAGCCTGAAGACTTTCAAAAATTTCGCTGACCTTTCCAAGTTCGATACTCAGGCGGTTTTTATGATTATACGTAACGAGCAATGTATCAAATTCGTAGTCCTCCAGATCTACGAGACGTTGTATTTGCATAAATGATACGCTCCTTTCTAAAAAATTTTTAAATGATAAATTATAATAGCAGTAAATATTTATCCTGTAGAAAAATCCGGCAAAATCGAAATGTCGTATTCCAAATGCCGCAATGAAAACTACATTCTAAATAAGTACCAGTCGCACTAAAACAGGGGGAAAAGTGCATACTAACCCCTTATATAAATAAAGTTATTTATAGTATAGCACAGTCAAATATTTTAAAACAGAAAAAACTTGTACATATTACATAAAATTTTGGTGCTAAGGTACAGTGTTTTTGCGTAAACTACTTATAAGCAGGGTAAAATATTGTCAGAATAAATTTCAGACAGTGCAATACATCACGTTAGTTTGACAAAGTATCCCTTTTTCAGTATAATAATTAACATAGATAACTAACATTGTTAATTAAGAAAGAGATGGTGATAGAATGAATGAATATTCAATGATGACACAGGAACTGCAGGATCTGGCCGCACTTTCTATGGAACATGGGCAGATTCCTTCAGGTCTGTATGACCAGTACCATGTGTTACGTGGCCTTCGTGATGTGAATGGTAAGGGTGTGCTGGCAGGACTTACGGATATCTCCACCATCACCTCTTCCAAAGAAGTCGATGGAAAGATGGTCCCCTGCGATGGAGAGCTGCGATATCGCGGTTACGATATCCACGATCTTGTAGACGGTTTTGTAGCAGAGCAGAGATTTGGTTATGAAGAAGTCGCGTATCTCCTTATTTTTGGACGTTTGCCAGAAGAGGAAGAACTGAAAGAATTTCAGAAGCTTCTTGGAAGTTATCGTACATTACCAACGAACTTTGTACGTGACGTTATTATGAAGGCACCGGGTAAGGACATGATGAACACTTTACAAAGAGGTGTACTCACTTTATACGGATACGATGACATGGCAGATAATATTTCCATACCGAACGTACTCCGTCAGTGCCTCCAGCTTACAAGTACCGTACCGCTGCTCGCAGTTTATGGCTATCAAGCATATAACCACTATGTAGAAGGTAAGAGCTTTTATATTCATTCACCGAAACCGGAACTATCTACCGCAGAGAATATCCTGCGTATGCTGCGTCCGAATAAGAAGTATACACCATTAGAGGCGAGAGTTTTAGATGTCGCACTCGTACTTCATATGGACCATGGCGGTGGTAATAACTCCACATTTACAAACCACGTAGTAACCTCATCAGGAACCGACACGTATTCAGCGATGGCAGCATCCCTAGGCTCTCTTAAGGGACCGAAACATGGTGGAGCTAACATCAAGGTTGTACATATGTTTGACGAGATGAAGCAGACAGTAAAAGACTGGGAAGACGAAGACGAGATCAAGAACTATCTTCTGAAGCTCCTTAATAAAGAAGCATTTGACCATAGTGGTTTAATCTATGGAATGGGACATGCCGTATATTCTATCTCTGATCCAAGAGCAAGAATCTTTAAGGGATTCCTTGATAAACTTGCAAGAGAGAAAGGATACGATGAAGAATTTGAATTCTACAACAGAGTAGAAAGACTTGCCGTAGAGACCATTCAGGAAAAGCGCCGCATTTACAAAGGCGTAAGCGCCAATATTGACTTTTACAGCGGCTTAATGTATCGTATCTTAGGACTGCCGGATCAGCTGTTTACCCCGATGTTCGCCGTTGCCCGTATGGTCGGCTGGAGCGCACATCGCTTAGAAGAGCTGATGAACTGCGACAAGATCATCCGTCCGGCATACCAGAGCATAGCCATGGATAAAGAATACGTTCCGATGAAGGACAGGATCGTTATAGCAAAGTAAATGGTTATATCAGATGTGAGATGACTCCCACCTCTGTAGGTAGCGAGCAACAAATCAGTATCAGTGGGGAGTCAATCCCCCATCTGATATAGCCTCCGGCAGGGCGCACATTGTCCGGTGGACAATGGTTTTGCGCCGACCGAAACGGAGTGTAGACTTGCAGAGATGCGCAGAAGAAGTATGTCATGCATTGCATGACGCGCATCTCGCAGCAAGAATGCCGGGGCATTCTTGAATTAAGTATATGAAAAGTATATGAAAAAAATATAAGTATTTTTTGGAGGAAATATGGAAACGAAAGACACAGGCAGTTCTGACTGGCCAGAAGACGAACCTCAGACAGAACAGAAGGTGACTTTAGAAGATTATCAACAGTTAATCATTCAGATGAGAAGGGCGAATGTTCAGTTTCAACAGCTGTGTAACATCCCGTCAGGCGAGTTGACGATGTTACTTACTCTGCGGCGGCTTCTGCTAGTCAAAACATTTGTCATTCCATCCGATATCGGAGATGCGCTGAAGCTGTCAAGACCAGCTGTATCCCGAATGCTTCATAACCTGGAACGGAAAGGGTATCTGGAAATGAAAAGCAGTGAAGAAGATCACCGCTACGTAAAAGTACAGTTTACCCAGGCAGGGAAGAAGCTTATTACCGAAGAACTGGAGAAGTGTGGAACGCTCTTAGAGAGGGTCAAAGAGCGTATGGGGGAAAAGGATATGAATCAGTTCCTTTACTACTATAGCGAATTCTGCAGCATTCTGATAGATGAGATATTTTAAGAAACAAACGAAACAAACGAAACAGACGAAAACAGGAAATCCATTGTTAGTCGCTGCTCTGTATCACTGCAGTCAATATGCTCAATCGCATCTTGACTTTGCTCTAAAGCCGCAGAGACTAGCAATGGATTTCCTGTTTTCTGGTTAGTTTCTGCTATTGGTTAAAATTATCAATTCCATATTGTATTCATTCTTCTATCATCCCTTAGTCCTCCTGAAATGCATATACTTCTTCGACTATTTTTTCAAGAGCATTTTTGACTGCATTCTGTTGAAAATTAAAGAGGAGCCGGATTGCTCCGACTCCTCCAAGTATGTGTCCGCAAACACATACCCCAATTGCTATCTATAATATACTATGCATAAGTGAAATATGCAAGCATTATATGGAATTTTTCAAGGTGTTCAGGCGAGAAAACAAATCGGGATGAATGGTAATAGCTGAAACATTCGGGTTTACGGATGATTCGTATTCTCGTGTGATTTTCTCAAATTCTCGAACAAATGACTTAATCTCAGTTTTTGAAACTTTCAGCAATTTTAAGTAATAACAAATGAGAATAATATAGTCACCAATAGTTTTAAAATTTATGTAAGGCATTCCCATTTCTAAAATCAGACACTGTTTCATTGGTCTGGATGGGTCCATTTTTTTGAAACGAGTATCGTATACTACATCATTATGGGCAATAGCATTTCTCAGATCCTTTAAGGCATATACATATTTATAAAGCAATTCCCGGTAGGTATCGCTGGATAGATTTATGCCGATTGAACGGGATACTTTTTCACGCATATCAATAGTCAGACAGGAAAGTAGATAACCAAAATCGCCCATAGTAAGAATTTCGAAAATTGCCCAAATTGGAACCTCATTATAGTTGACATTATTATAAAAATGGGTGATTTTAGGGTTCTCTTTGCGGTATGCAGCGGCTATGGTATTTTGTATGGAACCTTGGAGATTCAGTTTGTTATTTTGGTATTTCTTTTTTATATCTTCGCGAGTTCCAGCTGGAGCATTTTTGTAACTGCTGATTGCTTTATCATACATATTATAGACACTGCTTGAATTTATTTCTGTCATAATTGTGTTTAATGCAATATTTTTAAGAGCAGTTTCGATAAACATCATTTTCCCATATAAAAGAGACTTTAGTTTTGTGTCATATTGTATGGTTGCGTTGATCTCATTGTATGAGGTAAATGGAAGGCGGTTTGAGGATGATACAAAAAAGCGGTATCCCTTATAACCATGAAAATATCCTGTATTGATCAGTTGCTGCTTTTGTGAAGTCCCTGAGATGGAAATTCCGTTATTTCTAAGATGCCGCATTAAGGCATCAGTTGATTTATAGTCTGTTTTTGCCATAATATCTCCTAAGTGTTTGTGATAATAAGTTAAATACTAAAACTTCCCATACCTAAAATGGGATTCGCATTTTGAAAATTCAACCTCTTTTTTCATACCATTACATCTGGCAAGAAGCTTGCCAACATGATGTTTGGAAAAAATCTCTGGACACAATCATTTAAGGCTTTCTAAAATTCTTCTAGTTTCTTTAAAAGTGCCATCTCGCCTGAGACTTTATATTTTGCGCAGAAGCGGCACAGTGCGAACAGGGTGTCTCCTAACTTTTCGGAAAGTTCTTCATCGCTGCTGAACTTCTTTTCAGGGTCTTCGCCGGCGGTGCCGAGCTGCAGATTGATGACGGAAGTGAGAAGATCTTTGAATACATCTTCATCGTTGGTGGAAAGTACACCAGCAGAGGCAGCCTTTTTCGCTACCTTTTCACCGCGGATGAGGGCAGGGAAGCTTTCCGGGATAAGGGCGATGTCTTCCTTTAAAGAGGTCTGTTTATGCCCTTCTTCCTGTGCCTTTAACTTCTCCCAGTCAGCCTGCTGTTGTTCTACGCTATCGTAATGGCGGCCGGCAAATACATGTGGATGACGGTGGATCATCTTGCGTGCGATGCCGTCAATCACATCTTCGATGGCAAATTCTCCGTTATCTTCGGCAACTTGTGACTGTAAAAGCACCTGGAAAAGAAGGTCGCCAAGTTCTTCTTTTAAGTTGGTGCAGTCCCCAGTCTTAGTCAGATTAGATACAGCCTGATTCACCTCGTAGGCTTCTTCTAACGTATATAATTTAAGCGATTCGTGTGTCTGTGACTTATCCCATGGGCAACCATTCTCTCCGCGAAGTGTTGCCACGATTGCCTGTAATTCCTGAAAATTAAACTTTTTATCCATAGTATGCCCCTCCTCCGGGCAAAATAGGCAATTCTTAAATATGCAAAAGAATAGAAAAGCCTATTGTAAAAATATGTTATTTGCTATATTATATCAATAAGTCACGAAAAAATCTACATTAACTATGTAAAAAGAAAGAAGGAAGGATTGATGAACAACTTTGGACGGACGGTACTGGCATTGGGGCTGGGTACAGTCATGACATTTACGAATCCGGAGTGCTTTTTTCAGGCAGAGTCAGAGCCGACGATGGTTTATGCGGCAGAGAAAGCCGCCGTACAGGGCAGGAAGCTGACGGTGCAGAGTAGATCTAGTATATCTGTAAGAGTATCTGCTGATTGTTTAGGAAAAAGTGAGAGTACGATAGAAGTGACGACAAAGAAGGAAGAAGGTACGAAGGCTTCTTCCGAGAAGAATACCGAAGGCAGCAGCACCGGAAAGGATGAATCGCAGACGAATCATACGACAGAAAGTACGCATACTACGTCGGGAAGCGGTACATCAAGCAGTACATCAGGAAGCGGTACGGCATCGGGAGGCAGTCAGACATCCGGAGGAAGCTCAGGATCAAGCAGTTCAGGATCAGGAAGTTCTACATCAGGAAGCAGTTCAGCAGGAAGTTCTACATCTGAGAATGATACATCGAGCATCAACTCTTCAAATGGTGCTTCGCATCAGACAGAGCAGACCGGCAGTTCGGCATCCGGATCAGATGGACCAGCAGATAGTGATAAGAATACGACACAGGATAAGAATTCTGATCATTTAGAGGATGACCGTACGAATAAGAATACAGATAACACCGCACAGAATAACAAGATTTCTACAAGAAAAGATATGGAGATCAGGACAAAGAGTGCGGTTAAGAACATCAAGGAGGAGATTGCAGAGGAAGATGCACCGGATGGAAGAGATACGGTCAATACATTTATTCCGAAAGTATATAACGATACCCGTCTTTCGATGAAGAATCATAAGGAATATATAGCCGGTTATATTTATTTTAATCAGGGAGATAGCGCATGGAATCAGAATGGGTACTGCATTGCAAAGGCAGGCTGTGGACCGACTTCCATGGCAGTTGTCATTACATCGCTTACCGGTAAGTGGGTTACTCCGCTTGATACAGCCATCTGGGGATACCAGCATGGATTTTATTCAAGAGAAGGCTCTGCTCACGAGATGATACCGGCGATGGCGACGGCATATGGGCTTCGCTGTCAGGGAGTAGGAACAGACTATCGGGCGATTAAGAAGGCGCTTAAGGCAGGTAAGCCGGTCGTATGCCTTATGGGACCGGGGTATTTTACAAGAGGCGGTCACTTTATGGTCCTCGTTGCAATCGATAACAATGACTGCGTTACGGTTGCCGATGTAGGAAGCAGAACACGCTCCGCTTACAAGTATCGGCTGGCAGATGTTATTGCACAGTCAAAGGGAGCAAGTGCCGGTGGCCCTTTCTGGATAATGTCTTACGATAAGGGAAGCAGTGCGGTCCGGAGGAAGAAGGCGATTAAGAATTATACGCAGGAAGATTTGAAAGAAGACTTTGCAGATGCTTCGTACATGAAGGTGACAGGAGAACTTCCTGAATTATTAAAGAAAGAGAAGAAGGAAGTATCTGTTAAGAAGGTTGTGTCCATTCTTAAGATGTCCACAGGAGGAAGTCTTCTTAATACACTCGGAGTGAATAATACTGGTTCTTCTTTTTCACCGGTAAGCCGGAGCAGCCAGCTTGTTTCGATCACAGCGAAAGCAAAAGATACAAAAAGTGCAAAAGAAGCAGGTAATGCGGAAGAATTAAAGAAGTCACAGGATCAGGCACTTACGTTAAAGCAGGATATTGTCCGAAGACAGTGGGAGAAGAAGATCCCTTTATCGAAGCTGGAATGTTATTTAAAAGGAACAATAAAAAAGAATGCATTTACTAAATAAAGTTAGTTCAGGAGCTTAAAAATCATAAGAGAAAGAAACCGATAAGAGTTATGAGAAAGATTAATTACAGAATTACAGTGAATATTACGCAGAAGACGATGAAGCTCGGGTTCCGCGCCAAGATGCCGGAGGAGATGGAGGGAAAGCGCATACGTGTGCAGGCGGTATTTACGCAGAGACAGGTAGAACGCCGTTTTCCGATGGAAGTAGTGATTGAAGAGGGCGAAGTGGGCGAGCAGATCCGCGCCGATGCAGAGATTCTTCTGCCATATGTATTTTACAGTCCGCCACGTCATAAGGTGAATGTTGTGTTTGCGCTCTGGTGCGGAGCAGAAGAGATCAGCCTTGATGACCAGCCATTTCCGGTACAGAAGGAGCTTTTTGCAAGGGCAGAGATCGTGCGTAAGAGGAATCTGCTTAAGTTTGCAGGATGTTCTCTCGGCCTGCCATTTTTGCTCGTAAGAGATTATTTTAAAGAAGGAAAGAACTTTATCAAGGCGGCGAAGCGGGCGAATGAGACAGTGTACCGTATCAGTGGATATAATTACAGTGCACGTCAGCAGAATACCGACTATTTTGCTGCCAGATACCGTAAATACGTGGCAAAGAATAAGGTGAAGCCGAACCAGATTCTTTTTCTGTCGGAAAGAGAGCCGGAAGAGGGCGGAAATCTTATGCTTGTAAAGAAGTGGTTTGAGGAGAATGAACCGGGAGTAGAGATTACTACATTTATTAATACAAAGACGGTAGACCATTTAAAGAAGAGAGAACTGCGGGAGTGTGCCTTAAAGTGCGCGACATCGGCAGTCATTATTCTAGAAGACTTTTATCCGCAGCTTCACAGCATTCAGAAGAGGAACGAGACGAAGATTATCCAGTTATGGCATGCCTGCGGTGCCTTTAAGACGTTCGGGCTTACCCGTATGGGGAAAAAGGGCGGTGCGCCGCAGACTTCCATGAATCACAGGAATTATGATCTCGTACCGGTAAGCAGCGATACCGTAAAAGACATTTATGCGGAAGCATTTGGCATCTCACCAAGTAAGGTACAGGCGCTCGGCGTGCCTCGTACAGACCGGCTTTTTGACTGGGAATACGAAGAAGAGAAGCGCAGGGAACTTTATGAGAAGTATCCGGCATTTAAGGACAATCGAGTCATTTTGTTTGCACCGACATTCCGAGGAGATGGGAACAAAGATGCACACTATCCACCGGAGGCATTTGACGTTAATCGCTTCATGGAACGACAGCCGGAAGATACGGTGCTTATTCTCAAGAATCATCCGTTTGTCAAGCAGAGCTTTTTTGTAGAAGAACGGTGGAAGGACAGAGTATTTGACCTTAGTACAAAGGAGCATATTAACGACCTTATGCTCATAAGCAACCTTCTCATCACAGACTACAGCTCAAGTGTATTTGAAGCGGCAATCTTAGAACTTCCGATGCTGTTTTATGCATTTGATGAGAAGGAATATATGGATAGCAGAGACTTTTACTTTGATTATGACCAGTTCACTCCGGGACCGGTTGTCGCAGAATTTGAAGCTTTATGTGAAAAGGCAGCCTCCATGCTTGAGAATATTGTGTCAGAAGTAGAACAGTCAGATCTTGATAATTTCCGCAAAGTTTTCCTAAATATGGTTGATGGATGCAGTACAGAACGCATTTGCAGAAAAATAAAAACCAACTATATAAATATTTAGTTAAATTTGCAAAGAAAGTTTGACAAATGGAAGGAAATAATATAAAATATTGGAAGTAAGATGATTTCGTAATGGGAATTTACTATCATTTGCATAAGAGTGACAACACTGGGAATGACATTATAAAGTCTGTAACGTGACAATATAATAACACATTTAACGAATGACAAGGGGATTTTAATATGAAAGGAATAGTATTAGCTGCCGGCAAAGGTACCAGACTGTACCCTATGACAAAGCCGGTTTGTAAACCATTATTACCAGTATATGACAAGCCATTAATTTATTATCCGATCGCTACTTTGCTTCAGGCAGGGATTAAGGACATTCTCGTAATCATTCCACCGGGAGAAGAGAAGGAATTTACGAATCTTCTTGGGGACGGAAGTGAGTTTGGAATTCATATCGAGTTTGCCGTACAGAAGGTTGCACGTGGAATCGCAGATGCTCTGATCATCGGGGAAGACTTTATCGGAGATGACTCCGTATGTCTTGTATTAGGAGATAACATTTTCCATTGCCATAATCTTGATGAGATTATGAAGGAGGCCATCAAGGATGACCATGGTGCGAAGGTATTCGGTTATTATGTAGACGATCCAAGACCATTCGGTGTAGTAGAGTTTGATGAGAACGGACAGGCCGTATCCATCGAAGAGAAGCCGAAGAATCCGAAGTCGAACTACATCGTACCGGGATTATATTTCTATGATAATCAGGTAATCGACATCGCTAAGAATCTTGAGCCATCTGCAAGAGGTGAGTACGAGATCACAGATGTTAACTTAGAATACTTAAGAAGAGGCCAGTTAAAGGTTATCCCATTTGACAGAGGACTCACATGGATGGATGCCGGAACCGCAGACAGCATGTTAGAAGCGGCTGAGATCGTTAAGGCACTCCAGAAGTCCGGATGCTATGTAGGCTGCTTAGAAGAACTTGCATGGAAAGAAGGATTTATATCTTTAGACAAGATCCACGAGATTGGAGAAAGTTTAAAGATGACCAATTATGGACAGTATTTACTTAAGTTAAAGTAAGAACTTGTTAAAGAACGATTTTCAATTGCTGTAAGTGTGTGTGTGGGGTATTTTGTTAACTGTAAAGTAAAAAGTTGCCATCGCATTTGCGAGAAAGTCTCACTCTTAGAGACAGATAACAACTTTTTACAAGGGAAAGTACAAGAATTTCTATTATTATACTAGAATGAGAATATAACGGCGAAATGTAATAAGAACTTCAAAATAACAGTTTGCACACCGCCTAACATTTTAAAAAAAACTTTCCATTTTTTAGTTGACAAATGAATCGCCCTATGATATACTACAGTCATCACAAAAACATTGCACAGGCAGCAGGTCATTAGAAAGTAAAATAAGAAGTAGACGCTGCGCCAGAGAGGAGAGTACGTTATGCAGAGTACTGGAATAGTAAGAAAGCTTGATTCATTAGGAAGAATTACATTACCAATGGAACTTCGTAAAAGTTTCGACATCGGTGAGAGAGAACCTTTAGAAATCTTCACAGAAGAAGATAAGATCATTATTAAGAAGTATAACCCTAGTGATATCTTTACAGGACAGTGTGAAGACCTCATTGAATATAGAGGTAAGAAGGTATCAAGAGATTCTATCCGCGAGCTTGCCAGAATCGCCGGATATAAGCTGACAGAAGAGTAATCTTCACGAGGACAGCTTACATCTACTGTAAGTTTTTTGTGTATACGAAAGATAAAGTGCCGTAAGCTAATCTAAAGAACCAGTATAGTAGGGCATTGAATCAAAAGAAGCCCCCTTCTTTGTGAAAGCAGAGAAGGGGGCTTCTTTTGTAATTTTGACCAATTAAAATCCATGTTAACACTTTTGTTATACATTCTTATCCTGCCTGTAACCAAAGATAATACTTCTGTTATGGCAGTTTTTCTGTAAAAATATTAAAATGAAAGCATAGGAAATGCAAAGACATTCCTTACTATATCAGGAAGACGAGGAGGGGTTCCCTATGAAGAAGAGATTAAATACAATTTTAGCAGTAATGTTTATGGCAGTAATACTCATTCCATTTACACCGGTGCAGGCAGCATCTACAGACGTAACCGGTAAGATGGCAGGGAATCGTGAGATTAAGAACATTAGCAAGATGATGACCGCATATACGACAGCGATGAACTTAAGCGAACAGTCCACCACCAGACCGGTAAAGATGAAGCTTAACGATAATGCTAAGTTATCTATCGCCGTATTTGTAAGATATAATTACAAAGGAGACTACAGCTACACAGCAAAGGAACTTCGTTCCGAGACAAAGAAGCTTTTTGGTAAGAGCGCTTCCGTTAATACCATCAGGAACAAGAAGAATAAGAATCATGCGATGTTAGTATGCAGCTCCAACAGCAAGTACTATAAAGATCCATATATGTACTGTGGCGGAGACTTCGGAGATGTGATTCCAGATTACAAGATCACAAAGGTAACCCGTACCGGTAAGAATACTTACACCGTAACAACACAGAACCGTTTAGGATGCTACGGAGAGAAGGGCAGAACGAACATCGGCACAACAACACTGAAGCTGAAGCAGACAGCAGCAGGATATGTTGTAAAAGGAGTTCGCTATCAGTATAACGGGAAGTAATAAACCCTATTAAGTAAAATAAGAAAAAAACCTTATAAAATAAATGAGACATATCAAAACAGTTTAGCAGCTGTCAGATATGTCTTTTTTTATAGAATCTTTTTCGTCTTATAATTTTTACAAAATATACATTATATATATATAAACAGTAAAAAATGACAAGGAAACCACACAGATAAAGTAAAGTTTTAGTGGAAAATTGAAAATATAGTCCGACATGACCCAAAATAGCCAGATTAAAAGGTCGAAATTAGTCATATTTAAGAATACTACAAATAAGAAATATATGTTATACTTTATTCACTATGAAAAGGTGTGTGGTTTTATTAAAAAAATCAGTACATCAGAATATTTTAATTTACATCTATAGTTCAACTCTGAATCATTTGTGTACTGTCTGTTAAGACACACCAAAAAAGTATGAAAACAGGATTATCACATAAGAAGAAGTATGGATTTTGCGGGGATAGAAGTTCATTTATAGGATAATCAGCACAAGAAAAATAAGATTGGGGAAAGTATATGTATAAGAAGAGTGTACAGGGCTGGTTGAAGCACCTGGATTTCATGATCCTGGACGTAGTCTGTCTTTGGATTTCTTTTACGCTTGCATTCGGTATGCGGCATGGGTCGCTGAATGTATTTGCGAATTCTTTATACCGTGATATGATGTGGAGCCTTGCTCTCATGGATATCGTGGTAATCTTTTTCTTCGATTCGTTGAAGAATGTATTAAAACGTGGTTTTTATCGCGAATTTACTATGACGGTCAAGCAGACCTGTCTCATCACCTTATGTTCCGTATTTTATTTATTTACATTTAAAGAGGCCGATAATTATTCGAGACTGGTGCTTACATACACAGCAGCATTATATTTACTGCTAAGCTATATTACCCGCAATATATGGAAGTATTTACTGCGTAAGTATCTGGGAGGAAACGGAAGACGCTCCCTTCTTATTGTAACCGTATCTGAGATTGTTGATACAGTCATTGACAATATTAAGAATAAAAATTATTCAGATTATATTGTGACCGGTGTATGTATCCTTGATGATAAGGCAAAGGGACGAACGATTGACGGTGTTCCGGTTGTCGCAGACAAGGAAGATCTCGTTGAATATGTCTGTCGTGAATGGGTAGATGAAGTCTTTCTTAATATTCCGGAAAGCGAATCTTATCCATCAGACCTTCTGGATAAGTTCATTGAGATGGGTGTCGTCGTACATATGAAGCTTGCCAAGTCGCAGAACCTGCTCGGCAAGAAGCAGTTCGTCGAACGACTTGGAACTTACACCGTCCTCACAACAAGTATTAACAGCGTAAGCCGCCGCCAGATCGTCTTAAAGCGTATGCTCGACATCTTAGGAGGACTTGCAGGCTGCATTATCACTGGAATCCTCTGCATCTTCGTAGGACCTGCCATCTACATCCAGTCACCGGGACCGATCTTCTTCAAGCAGACCCGTGTCGGAAAGAACGGAAAGCTGTTCCAGATGTATAAGTTCCGAAGTATGTACATGGATGCCGAAGAACGCAAAGCCGAACTTATGAAGGAAAACCGTGTACAGGATGGCATGATGTTCAAGCTCGATTTTGACCCGCGAATCATCGGCAGTAAGAAGCTTCCGGACGGCACAATCAAAAAGGGTGTCGGAAACTTCATCCGTGACTGGAGTCTGGATGAATTCCCGCAGTTTCTTAATGTGTTGAAGGGCGATATGTCTTTAGTCGGAACCCGTCCGCCAACAGTAGACGAATGGGATAAATACGAACTTCATCACCGTGCCCGCCTCGCAACCAAGCCGGGACTTACCGGAATGTGGCAGGTAAGCGGACGAAGCAACATCACAGACTTCGAAGAAGTCGTAAAACTTGATAAACAGTACATAAGCGAATGGACAATGGGACTTGACATCAAGATTCTATTTAAGACGGTACAGGTGGTATTCAAAAAAGAAGGATCGATGTAGGGAGTAGAGGAGACAGTAAATGAAGGAAGAAAATATAAAGGGTGAATATCAACGAAAAGTAGATAAATCTCTTATTCCAACCTGTAATATTATGGGTGTAAATATCGCAGCCATTAATATGAATTGGTTATTAAAATATCTAGATGAAAATCTTTCCGATATTAAAGGTGACTATATTTGTGTTTCTAATGTGCATACAACAGTAACCAGCTATGAGGATGCAGCGTATTGTGCAGTTCAGAATGGCGGACTTATGGCTATCCCAGATGGTGGTCCGCTTTCTTCCGTAGGTAGAAAGCGTGGCTATTCCGATATGGATAGAACAACTGGTCCAAGTCTGATGGGAGAGATTTTTAAAATCTCAGCAGAGAAGGGATATCGCCATTATTTCTACGGAAGTACGGAAGAAACACTGAAATTGCTGAAAGAAAAGCTACAGGCAAATTATCCGGGAATTCAAATTGCAGGTATGTATAGTCCACCATTTCGACCTCTTACAGAGGAAGAAGATAAAAATATTATTGAGAATATCAATAAAACAAAACCAGATTTTGTCTGGATAGGCCTTGGTGCTCCAAAGCAAGAAAAGTGGATGGCAGAACATCAGGGAAAAATAGATGGATTAATGCTTGGTGTAGGAGCCGGATTTGATTATTATGCAGAGAATATTAAAAGAGCACCTATGTGGATGCAGAAAAGTAATCTGGAATGGTTATATCGACTTATGCAAGATCCGAAGAGACTGTTTAAAAGATATTTCCATACCAATACAAAATTTATTTGGAATGCGATGATAAGGGGTAAATAGTGATGAAAAAAGTATGTATGATTGTTCCAAATAGAATGGTTAAAGGTGGTATTGCTTCTGTTGTTAATGGTTATAGAGGTTCTAAATTAGAAAAAGATTATGATATTACATATGTTGAATCTTATACAGATGGAAGTAAATTAACTAAGCTATTTAAGGGGATTAGTGGATATATTCAGTTTATAAAAGTATTGTTAACAAACAAACCAGACATTGTACATATTCATTCATCATTTGGACCTTCCTTTTATCGTAAAATGCCTTTTATATATATGGCATCGTGGGCTAAAATTCCAATAGTTAATCATATTCATGGGGCAGACTTTGATGAATTTTATGTTAATGCATCCGAAAGTAAAAAGAAAAAAATTAAGAAGATATATGAGAAATGTTCTGTGCTGATTGCTTTGTCTGAGGAATGGAAAGAGCGTTTAAGTCAAATTGTTTCTCCAAGTAAAATTAGTATCGTAGAAAATTATAGTATTCTTCATGAAGATGCTTTGAAGCAACGATTGGAAAGAAAATGTAATAATATTGTATTATTTTTAGGAGAGCTTGGAAAACGCAAAGGCTGTTATGATATACCAGAAGTCATAGCACAGGTAAAAAAGAGTATACCAGATGTAAGATTTGTCTTAGCTGGAGCAGGAGATGAAGTTGATGAGAAAGCAATCAAGAAGTTGATTGCTGAAAAAGGTGTATCCGATAATGTGAAATTCCCTGGATGGGTTCGTGGTGATACGAAGGATAAACTGCTTAGGGAAGCAGATGTATTCTTTTTGCCATCTTATAACGAGGGAATGCCGATGTCAGTGCTAGATGCAATGGGGTATGGTTTCCCAGTTGTAAGTACAAATGTGGGTGGAATCCCTAAGATTGTACATGATGGAGAGAATGGTTACTGTTGTGATCCGGGTGATGTTAATCGATTTGCGAAAAGAATTACGAAGATACTTCTAGATGGAAAAGAAAGAAAATCATTCGGGGAGGCTTCTTGGAAAATCGTAAAAGAGGGATATTCGTTAGAAGCACACTTAAATCGAATTGAACAAGCTTATAAGCAAGTCTTGTTAATGGATGTATAAGAGGAAAAGTATATGAAAATTGGTATTTGTACATGTTATGATAATCACAATTATGGCAGCATGTTGCAAGCTTATGCAACATATGTGAAATTTGTGGAATTGGGCTATGACTGTGAGTTTTTGTGCTATAGAAAAAAACTTAATATGATTCAAAAAATCAAGTGGTTACCCAGATTATTGAATAAGTATCTTATGAAGGAAAAATTTCGCCTGATTGAAAAAAAGATTCAATTAAAGAAACATCCTGATATTAAGATGAAAGATGCGATTCGTCAAAGAGCATTTGATAGATTTCTGGAGAATTTTTTGAAAGATAAAGTATCAGCTCCATATATTGGTTTTGAAGCACTTAAGGCAGGAAGTAAAAACTATGATGTTGTAGTTGCCGGTGGCGATCAGCTGTGGATTCCAGCTGGATTACCAACAAATTTTTTCAATTTGATGTTTGCTGATGAAAAAGTAAAACGTGTTTCATATTCAACTAGCTTTGGTGTTACAGAGGTGCCGTTTTATCAGAAAAGAAGAACAATCGAATATTTAAATAGAATAGAGATGCTTGGAGTTCGCGAGAAAAGCGGTGCAGAACTCATTGAGCGATTAACAGGAAGAAAAGCCGTAGTCGTTCTAGATCCAACTTTATTACTGAATAAAGAAGAATGGGCACAAGCAATTCCTGTAAAACCTGTATTAGAAAATGATTATATCTTTTGTTATTTTTTAGGAGCAAATTCCGAACATCGAAAGGTTGCGGAAGAACTATCTAAGAAAACAGGTATTCCTCTTTATGATATGCCGCATATAGATGAATTTGTTCTGTACGATCTGCAATTTAATGCGGAACACTTGTATGATATAGATTCAGAGCAATTTGTGAATTTAATTCGCTATGCAAAATATATATGTACCGACTCGTTCCATTGTACTGTTTTTTCAATACTGCATCATAAGCAATTTTTAGCATTTGATCGTTATAGTGATCCTTTAATGATGTCACGTAATTCAAGAATAGCTAATCTTTGTGATATAACTGGTCTGTCATCTAGAAGATATACTGGTGATGTGTTGGAGCAAATGAAAAAGCCTATAGATTATGACAGAGTCGATGAAAGATTGGAAAAAGAAAAGGCCATATCGGTTGCTTATATTAGAGAGGCGCTTGGGAAGAATGATTGAAATCAATGATAAAGTGAATTGTAGCGGATGTACAGCCTGCTATGCTGTTTGCCCGCAGAGTGCAATTGAAATGAAGCTTGATGAAGAAGGGTTTAAATATCCCTGGGTAGATAAAAATAGGTGTGTAGAATGTGGGTTATGCAATAGTGTATGTCCTATATTAAACAAAAGAAAAATAGGAGAAGAAAACACATCTGGTTATATTGTACAGAATAAGAATGACTCCATTAGATTAAAAAGTACATCAGGGGCGGCTGTAAATGCAATTGCAGAATATGTTATTTCATGCGGTGGAGTCGTATTTGGCTGTGAGTTTTCGGATGATAGAGTTTGCAGACATACAATGGCGACAGATATAAGTGATCTGGGAAAATTTCAAGGTTCAAAGTATGTTCAGAGCGAACTGGGAGATTGCTTTAAAAGCATAAAAGAACAGTTAGATGCAGATAAAAAAGTACTTTTTATAGGTATGCCCTGTCAGGTAGCTGGCCTTGAATCTTATATTAAAAGAAATAAAGAAAATTTATATTTAATGGACTTAGCTTGCCATGGAGTTCCTTCACCAGGAGTGTTCAAGGATTTTATTCAGTTCTTAGAGCATAAGTATAAAGGTAAAATTTCCAATTTTGTCTTTAGAGATAAAACATATGGGTATTCAGCAACCAATATTAAAGTCTATTTTGCCAATGGAAAGACAATTGATTGTAGAAATGATATAAAAACTTTTACAAGGCTTATGTTCAAGGGAATTACATTGCGACCATCGTGTTATGAATGTGCTTTTAAAACAAAACATCGTGTAAGCGATATAACCATATTTGATTGCGCATTAGTAGGTTCTTATAATAAAGATATGGATGATGATATAGGAACAACTAGTATCTTATGTCATAGTGATAAAGGTAAAAAACTATTAGAGCAACCGGATGTAATAGATAAGATGAGAATAAAATCAGTTGATAGCGAAGAGTTGATTTTAACAGAGGGTTCCATGCTTATTGCATCGGCAAAGAAAAGTGAAAATCGGGAAGCATTTTTTCATGATAGAGAGTTAATGACATACGAACAATTAACAAATAAATATGCACCGATTACATTAAAAATGATTATTGGAGATATTGTTAAAAGATCTCTTCGTTATACTGGCCCAATAGGAAAAGCAGTAATTTTAAATAATAAAAAGAAAAGCATAGAGAAGTATCAAAGAGAATTTATGGGAAGGAGTGGTGAGAATGAAACAGCAGACTAATGGCAATAATCCAATTCGAGTATTGCATATGGCTCCTATTCGCATGGGCGGTATAACAGAACTCGTTCTCACATTGTCCGAAAAAATTGATTCTGAAAAGGTTCAGTTTGATTATTTGACATTTGAAGATACTTTTGATCAGGCCTCTAAAAGGGCAAAAGAAGCACATAGTACCATTTATCGAGTGGATTTACAAACTGTTAAAAATCCGATTGTTAGAGGCTTGAAGAAATTTTTCGGTATTATTAAATTAGTTCATTCTGAGCAGATTAAAATAATACATATAAATTCGTCCACACCATATGAAGTATTGGTTGCATTTGCTGCAAAAATCGGAGGTGCAAAAAAAATAATTTATCACTCTCATAATAGTAGCTACTATCCTGGTCAGAAACTCGTAAAATTATCAGAAGTATTCAAGTGGTTTATGCCTTTTGTGATTACAGATTATTTATCATGCTCAGATGCAGCAGCAAGGTTTATGTTTCCGAAGAAAATCGTTGACGCGGAAAATTATACCGTTATCAAGAATGGCGTAGATTATGATAAACACAGTTTTAAGCCCGAAGTTCGCACTGAATTACGAAAAAAATATGGATTAGAAAATAATTTTGTTTTGGGCCATGTGGGAAGGTTTAATGTACAGAAAAATCATGAATTTCTGATTGATATCTTTTATGAAGTCTATAAGCATGATAATAGTGCAAGATTGTTTTTGGTTGGCATTGGAGAAACAGAAAATCAAATAAAAGAAAAAGTAAAGCGATTAGGAATAGAGGAAGTTGTTATTTTTCATGGTCTATCAGATGAAGTAAATCGGCTTTGGAATATGTTAGACGTTTTTGTAATGCCTTCTCTATATGAGGGATTACCAGTTGCAGGAGTTGAAGCACAGGCAAATGGATTGCCTTTGATCGTGTCTAATACTATAACGCAAGAGTTAAAAATAACAGATGCTGTAGAATATATAGGTTTAGATGAGAAAACATCCAAGTGGTGCGAAGTAATTGAAAGGTATAACGGATACAAACGAAAGAATACACGTATGGAAATTACGAAAGCTGGATTTGATATTGATGATACAGTAATACGGCTAGAGCGGATATATCTATCTTAAAAAAAGAGTATTGTGAATGAAGTATTGGTAAGGCTTTTTAATGATATAATTCTGTAAAGAGGATATTCAAGTTAGGCAAAAGTAGTTTGAGGAAAGTAAGAATTTTTTGAGATAAAACTACTTCTGAAGGATATAGGAGGATGATATATGAAGATAATTACATTTTATTTACCTCAATTTCATGACATTCCAGAAAATGATGAATGGTGGGGAAAAGGATTTACTGAATGGGTTAATGTCAAAAAGGCACGACCTTTATATAAAGGACATGAGCAACCTAGAATTCCAATGAATGGAAATTACTACAACTTGTTAGATGACAATGTTAAAATTTGGCAGGCCCAAATTGCTAAAAAATATGGCATTTATGGATTTTGCTATTATCATTATTGGTTTGGAGGAAAATTGCTTTTAGAAAAGCCGATGGAACAAATGCTTGCAAATCCAGAGATTGATATACCATTTTGCATTAGTTGGGCCAATGAGCCGTGGACAAAAGCTTGGGTAAATGAAAGTAAGGTACTGATACCACAATTTTATGGTGGAAAGAAGGAATGGAAAGAGCATTTTGATTATTTACTCCCATTTTTCAAAGATGATCGATATATTAAGGAAGATAATAAGCCGTTATTTATTATATATAGAGCAGAGGTCATTGATTGTTTGAATGATATGCTTGATTATTGGACAGAACTTGCACAACAAAATGGTTTTTCTGGCATGAAGTATGCTTATCAGAATTTAACTTTTGATCTTATGCCGAATAAGGATGATAGTAGATTTGATTATAATATTGAATTTCAACCTAGTTATGCATGGAATGATTTGAATAATAAATCAGCAGTACAGAAATCTAAAGTGTGGAATTTTTTGAGAAATGCTAAAAGAAGAATTTATACTGAAACTGAAAAGAAGTTAGGTTTTGATTTGCAGAGATACTTTAATCATAAGGGAAAAGAAAAAAATGCGTCTGTTCTTAAAACCGAATATGATGAAGCATGGAAGGCAATTTTAGAACATACTCCAGAAAATGAAAAAAATATACCGGGTGCCTTTGTAGGATGGGATAATACACCTAGAAAAGGACATAGGGGTCAGGTATATGTTGGAGATACACCTGAAAAGTTGAATAAATATATGAGTAAGCAGATTCAACGTGCAAAACTAATATATCAAAAAGATATGATTTTTATGTATGCTTGGAATGAATGGGCTGAAGGTGGATATTTAGAACCTGATGAAAGAACTGGATACAAGAATTTAGAGGCTATTCGCGATGCCTTAAAGGAGAATAATGAATTTCCATGGTAAGTTCTAGGATATCATTATTAGCAAAGTTTAGAAAGGTTAGTAGATGAGATGAAACTTAACATCCGAAATACTATAATATTTTTGATGTTTGGTATTTATCCCATTATTCCGCAATATTTTGGAATAATGGGAATAAGTGCTTTTAAACTTATGTGTTTAGGAATAGTGCTATTTGCATGTATATTTCTTGGAATTTCAAGAACACTTGTTACTTCATGCTGGCACATCCAAATTGCTTTTGGAATTTGGCTTATTATTATGTTTATAAATTCAATACTTTCTAGAAGTATTATTGAATATGTTTATGAAGTACTATGCTATTATTTAGTAGGTTTTGTGATAATTAAATGTTTGAATACTAGAAAACGATTTCTCTGTGCGATTGATTTATTAATTATTGGAGCAGTAGTTGCTTCAGTAATTGGTATTGTAGAAAGTATAACAGGATTTAACTGTTTCAACCTGCTGAATACGATGGGAGCACAGATTACGTTACAACCTTTAAGATTTGGTTTTAGACGAATTATTTCTTTTACATATCAAACAATATCATTTTGTAATTATTGTATGTTTGCGTTGGGACTTATAGTTTATCGCAGTAGTGTTTGTAATAAAGGAAATGAAAGAAAGCAAAAATATGGTATAGCATATTGCATTGTTTTTATTGCTGCATTGTTAACACTTTCTAGATCAATATTAATATGTATACTAATAAGTCAGTTTATTCTTTTATGTTTATGTGGTTATAAAGTTTTAATAAAGAAAATATTGATTATTATTACAGGGGGAATATTAGTAGTAACTATTTGTTCAATAGCCTTTCCAGAAATTATAAATACATTACGGAATATTATGTATATGCTACTTGCAGTGTTTAATGATAATTATGCAGCAATGCTAGGGAATATTGATGGAACAGGAAGTGGGGATAGAAAAGAATTACTGAAATGGGTTTGGAAGTCGATGGATAATAAATGGATTGGAATGGGGGGAAGTGCAGAATTCACTTATTCACTTACAGAACATTCTGGAATATATTCATATATTAGAACCAAAACAAGTATTGAAAATCAGTATTTGAATTTATTGTATCATTATGGAATTATTGGATTAATTTCTGCGATATGGGTGTATATACAGTTGCTTATAAAATCGGTAATTCAAGCTGTAAAGAACTCCTCAAAGTGGGAAGGACGTATATCTTATCCCAAAATGTTAGCAGTAATTTTGGGTACATATTATATATCTTTTTTTGGTGTTCACCAAATTGATGAAAAAAGAATTTTTTTCTGTTTAATATTTTTATTGATAGCATATTGCAATAATAAGGCATATATAACAGAATATGAAGAATAATAGCAAAGGAGTAGAACTTAATGATTATTGGATTATTTGGATTTGATTTTATTAGTTCAAATAAAGGATGTGAGGCGTTAACTTATACATTTCTTTCAATGATGGAAAGAATATGTGGTGAGAAAAAACTTTATGTATATAATTTTACATATAATAAAACTTTAGGGATGATTCCTGAACAATTCCCAGAAATAGAATTTAAGCAGTGTAGTATTAATTTGAAAAATCCTAAATATTGGAAAAAAGCATTTGGACTTTTAAAAACATGCGATATGTTTTTTGATGCAACCTTTGGAGATGGATTCTCTGATATATATGGGCAAAAATGGAACATAAAAACGGATTTAATAAAACAAATGGTTATTTGGAGTGGAACATCTCTAGTATTGGTACCGCAGACATATGGTCCTTATAGTAATCCGATATTAAAAAAATGGGCAATGAGATTGATTAGAAAGGCGGATTTAGTATACTCTCGAGATGATTTATCTGCAAAAATTGTTAGAGAACAAAGTGGTGTGGAAATAAAGGTTGGTTCAGATATGGCTTTTAAACTTCCATATGATAGAACTAAATATAAAATCGGTAATGAAAAAATAAATATTGGAATAAATATATCATCTCTGTTGTGGGACAGTCAGTGGGCTAAAGAAAACCATTTTGGTCTTACGGTTGATTATGAACAATATCATGTAAAAATTTTAGAATGGTTAATGGAACAGTCAAAATATAAAATTCATATCATTCCGCATGTGATAGATTTTGAACAGCCAGATGCTAGAGAAAATGATTATCGTGTATGCTTACAATTGAAGAAAAAATATGGCGATAGAATTGAAATTGCACCGCCATTTAATACGCCGATTGAAGCCAAGAGTTACATAGCTAATATGAATATTTTTATTGGTTCAAGAATGCATGCAACAATAGGAGCAATTTCGTCAGGTGTTGCAACAATTCCTTTTTCATATAGTAGAAAGTTTGAAGGACTATTTGGCAATCTTGATTATCCATATGTTATTTCTGCCCGAAAGTTTTCTTTGGAAGAAGCACTAGAAAAAAGTAAATTATGGATTCAAAATTATGAAAAATTAAAGGTGTGTGGACAAAAGTCAGTAGAGGAATCATATACGAGGTTGGAATTGCTTGAAAATGATATTAGGTGTCTTTTGGAGAAAAGAAAATGATAGGTGTTATGAAAAAATTTAAAACGGCATCTCCGGCAGTTAAGGCATCTATGGCATTATTATTTGCAAATTTGATTTTAAAGGGACTTTCTTTAATAAGTGGACCTATATTTACGAGGATTATGCCAACTGATCAATATGGGATAGTTTCAACATTTCAATCTTGGCAGAGTCTGTTGGCAGTGATTGTAACATTAAATTTATCGCAAGGCGTATTTAATAATGGAATGTTGGAGTTTAAGGAGAATAGGGATCAATTTGAATTTGCATTAGTTGTTATAACGGTTGTTTGTACAGGTTTGTTTTTATTGATTTTTGAAATATTTAAAACCTCATTATTAAATATGTTCGAAATGCCTTTGGTCATGGTATACATAATGGCTTTATATTTTTTATTTGTTCCAGCATACCAGTTTTGGAGTGGAAGGCAACGTTATGAATATAAATATAAAGCATTATCCATTGTTACTGTATGTATTGGATTATTTTCATTGTTACTTGGAGTACTTTTTGTTCTTAATGTATCTTCAGGAAAAGAGGCAATTGCACGAGTATATGCTATGGAAGGAGTAAATATTGCAGTCGGGATCTTCTTTTTTGTAATAATTGCGGTGAAAGCGAAATTTAAATTACGAATAGAGTATTGTATCTATGCTTTAAAATTTAATATACCACTTATACCACACTATATGTCAATGTATATATTGGCAAGTTCTGACAGAATTATGATAACAAAAATGATAGGTACGGCATCTACAGCTATTTATTCAGTGGCATATACGGTTGCATCTGTCATTCAAATTCTTTGGACATCAATTGAGGCATCATTGTCACCTTGGATTTATGAATGTTTAGATGTTCAAGATAAGGAAAATGTAAAAAAAACTAGTGGACAGATAATTCTTGTTTTTGCAGTATTTTGTCTGGGTTGTACGTTATTTGCTCCAGAAATAATGGCAATTTTAGCTCCTGCTTCTTATAAAGCTGGTATTTATGCGATACCAGCAATTGCAGGAGGAGTTTATTTTACAGCAGTATACTCACTGTATATGAGAATAGAACTATTTTATAAAAAGACAACATTCGCTACGGTAGCATCAACAATTGCAGCAATATCAAATATAATTTTGAACTATATATTTATTGAAATGTTTGGATTTATTGCAGCAGGTTATACGACAATGGTATGCTATGCATTATTAGCATTGCTTCATTATATGAATGTCAAAAAGAAAAAATATGATGATGCAATTGATAATAAAAAAATATTAGTGATTTCAATAGTTGTCATAGTTGTTTCTGTATTAATTTCTATACTTTATTCGCATAGATTATTAAGGTATAGTTTTATTCTTACTATGTTTTTGGCGACATTTATTAAGAGAAAAGCAATAATAGGTATGTTAAGAAAAAGATGAAGGTGTGTTAATTCTGAGTTATGTTACAATAAATGTATGTGTTGAAGAATTATTTTGTAAAAAGTATATATAGCTGATAAAAAAATTGATATTTAGGAAGTGAAAGTTAGATATGAAAGAGTCTAGTAGATACATAAATACATATTGTACTGGATGTGGTCTGTGTCATTCAGTACAAGGAACAGAGCTAAAAATGATAGAGGGAGGTTTTCCTAATGCTGATGTTAAAAAAGGGGAATCATTAGAGTTTTATCATTCCGTTTGTCCTGTTTTTTATTATAAAGATGAAAAGAAGCATGATATATGGGGAAATATAAAAAAAGCATTGATAGGTTATTCATCTGATAAAAAAATTAGATTTAAAGCGGCTTCAGGAGGAGCATTAACTGAAATATGTTGTTATTTACTTGAAAATAAAAAGGTTGATGCAATAATTCATACGACATATGATCCGAATGATCCAACTAAAACGATTAGTTGCATTAGTACTACAGTTGAAGAGGTAATAAGCCGGTGTGGTTCAAGATATGGAATATCTGTACCTCTTAAAGATATTTTACAGATGGTACAAAGTAATAAAAAGTATGCATTTGTCGGAAAACCGTGTGATGTGATGGCACTTAGAAGATATTTGAATAAAGATGAGAAATTGACAAAAAGTATTATTTATTTGTTATCTTTTTTTTGTGCAGGGGAACCTAGTGATAATGCACAGGATGAACTTTTGAAAAGAATGGGAACTTCCAGGCGAGAATGTGGTACGCTAGTATATCGTGGAAATGGATGGCCCGGTTTTACAACAGTTAATACCAAAGATGGTCGTGAACTTAAGATGGAATATAAAATAGCATGGGGACAATATTTAGGACGTGATATAAGATATATTTGCAGATTTTGCATGGATGGAACAGGAGAATTGGCCGATATTGTATGTGCTGATTTTTGGCAGTTGAATAATAATAATCAACCAGATTTTTCAGAGCATGAGGGTCGAAATATTATAATTGCAAGAAATAAACTTGGAAAACAATTACTAGATGAAACTGTTAAAAGCGGAAGGATTTGTGTTGAAGAGGACTTTACTTCTAAAATTGATTCAGAATTTCATTTATATCAACCAGCGCAATTGAAACGCAAAGGTACAATGAAAACTACAATAACTGCAATGAAATTATGTGGACGTGATACGCCGAAATATAGTAAGAGTTTTCTTGATAAATACGCTTCACATGTTGATTTAAAAGTAAAATTTGATTTTTTTATTGGGATTATTAAAAGAATAATAAAAGGAAGATTATAATTACATAATGTCACTTTACAATTTTTTTATAAAAAAGTATCATACAGAGTTTTTTGATGGATGAATTGAACTAAAATATTACAAAAGAAAGTAAATCCATATAATAAAATTATCATATTACAAAAAGACTCTGATTGGTAGCATTCATCAATATTTTTTTATTTATTTTGAAACTTTTTTGTAAGTGCTATACAATAAACCGTATAAAAATTCCAGAGAAAGCATTTGGTTAAACAGGAATTCTTCTCCTGTGTTCTGGTAATTAATTTTTCTGTTTAGATTTATCTGTAGATTTTTCTTTTATAGAGTTACTCAATAACATTAATGTCTCTATGTCTATGGGCTAATCTTTGCAGTCTAGCATATATAAGATAAACAGGTAATTATCCGTATCTGTTAACATAATTAATTTTTTGATGCAATCTTCTAAAAACATAAGAATAATTATACTATTATGAAGAAAGAAGAAAAAACTTTATTCTGGTTTGAGTGTGTATAGAAATGTTTGACCATAACACTGAAATAATAGAAATTATATAAATAGAGCACATAATCTTGGCTTATAAAAATCCATAAAGATAAAAAAAGGAGAAACATATGAAGGGAATTATCCTCGCCGGAGGTTCTGGCACAAGACTGTATCCGTTAACAATGGTAACTTCTAAACAGTTACTGCCTATTTATGACAAACCAATGATTTATTATCCTATGTCTGTATTGATGAACGCAGGTATCAGAGATATTTTAATTATCTCTACACCGGCAGATACACCAAGATTTCAGGATTTATTAGGGGATGGACACCAGTTTGGCGTGAATCTTCAATATGCTGTACAGCCTAGTCCAGATGGACTTGCTCAGGCATTTATCATTGGGGAAGAGTTTATCGGTGATGAACCGGTAGCAATGGTTCTTGGTGACAATATTTTTGCAGGTCATGGATTAAAGAAGAGATTACAGGCAGCGGTTGAGAATGCAGAAACAGGAAAGGGTGCTACGGTATTTGGTTACTATGTAGATGATCCGGAACGTTTTGGAATTGTAGAGTTCGACCATGATGGAAAGGCTGTTTCTATCGAGGAGAAACCAGAACATCCAAAGAGTAATTACTGTGTAACGGGTCTTTATTTCTATGATAACCGTGTTGTGGAGTATGCAAAGAACTTAAAGCCAAGTGCAAGAGGTGAACTTGAGATTACAGATCTGAACCGTATCTATTTAGAAGATAACAGCTTAAATGTAGAACTTCTTGGACAGGGATTTACATGGCTTGATACTGGAACACATGAGTCCTTAGTAGATGCAACAAACTTTATTAAGACAGTAGAGCAGCATCAGCACAGAAAGATTGCCTGCTTAGAGGAAATCGCTTATTTAAATGGATGGATTTCTAAAGAAGAAGTTCTGAAAGTTTATGAAGTCTTAAAGAAAAACCAGTATGGACAGTATTTAAAAGATGTACTGGATGGAAAATACCAGGAGCATTTATATTAAGAAAGAGGGCAGAAGAATGACAATTATTGTAACCGGAGGAGCCGGATTTATTGGAAGTAACTTTGTATTTCATATGTTAGATAAATATCCTGACTATAGAATTGTATGCGTGGACAAGCTTACATATGCAGGAAACTTATCTACTTTAGCACCAGTAATGGATAACCCAAATTTCTGTTTCTGCAAGATTGATATCTGTGATAGAGAAGCAATCTATAAATTATTTGAAGAAGAACATCCAGATATGGTTGTAAACTTTGCAGCAGAGTCTCATGTAGACCGTTCTATCGAGAATCCAGAGATTTTCTTAGATACAAATATTAAAGGAACTGCTGTTATGATGGATGCTTGCCGTAAATACGGTATTCAGAGATACCATCAGGTAAGTACTGACGAAGTTTATGGAGACCTTCCATTAGACAGACCAGACTTATTCTTTACAGAGGAAACACCAATCCATACAAGTTCTCCGTACAGTAGCTCCAAGGCAGCAGCAGACTTATTAGTTCTTGCTTACCACAGAACTTACGGGCTGCCTGTAACAATCAGCCGTTGTTCTAATAACTATGGTCCATATCATTTCCCAGAGAAATTAATTCCGTTAATGATTGCCAATGCCTTAGCAGATAAGCCATTACCTGTTTACGGTGAAGGATTAAATGTACGTGACTGGTTATATGTAGAAGACCATTGTCGTGCGATTGACTTAATCATCCACAACGGACGTGTTGGAGAAGTTTACAACGTCGGCGGTCATAACGAAATGAAGAACATCGACATTGTAAAGATTATCTGTAAAGAACTTGGAAAGCCAGAAAGCCTAATAACTCATGTAACAGACCGTAAAGGTCACGATATGCGTTACGCTATTGACCCAACAAAGATTCATAACGAATTAGGCTGGTTACCAGAAACAAAATTTGAAGACGGAATCAAGAAGACAATCCAGTGGTATTTAGATAACAAGGAATGGTGGGAGACAATCATTTCCGGTGAATATCAGAACTATTACGAGAAAATGTACGGAAACAGATAAGAATATTAGGAGCGATAAGAAATGAAAGTATTTGTAACAGGTGTGGCAGGTCAGCTTGGTCATGATGTCATGAATGAATTAAGTAAAAGAGGTTATGAAGGAATCGGCTCTGACATCGCTCCAGAATATTCTGGAGTGCAGGACGGAAGTGCCGTTACAACAATGCCTTATGTTTCTTTAGACATCACAGATAAAGAAGTAGTAGAAAAAGTTCTCACAGAACAGAAACCAGATGTTGTTGTTCATTGTGCAGCATGGACAGCAGTAGACCTGGCAGAAGACGATGATAAAGTAGAAAAAGTTCGTGCTATCAATGCTGGTGGAACAGAAAACATCGCTAAAGTCTGCAAAAAACTTGATTCCAAAATGGTTTACATTTCTACAGACTATGTATTTGACGGACAGGGTACAGAACCGTGGTTACCAGACTGTACCGACTACAAACCATTAAACGTCTATGGTCAGACTAAATTAGAAGGTGAACAGGCAGTAAGCGGTAATCTTGATCAATACTTTATCGTTCGTATTGCATGGGTATTTGGAGTAAATGGAAAGAACTTCATTAAAACAATGCTTAACGTAGGAAAAACACACGATACCGTTCGTGTCGTATCCGACCAGATTGGAACACCAACCTACACTTATGATTTAGCAAGACTTCTTGTGGATATGATCGGCACCGATAAATATGGCTACTATCATGCCACAAACGAAGGTGGCTACATTTCCTGGTATGACTTCACCTGCGAGATCTTTAAACAGGCAGGATATACCACAAACGTAGTACCTGTAACGACAGAAGAATATGGCTTATCCAAAGCAGCTCGCCCATTCAACAGCAGATTAGATAAATCTAAACTCGTAGAAGCTGGATTTACCCCATTACCGACATGGCAGGATGCGTTAAGTAGATATTTAAAAGAAATTGAATACTAGAAATTTGAGATAGATAAAGAAGGAAGTAATAAAAATGGGACAGATAAAAGTAACAAAAGCACCAATTGAAGGATTATATGTAATCGAGCCAACCGTTCACGGAGATGACCGTGGCTATTTCATGGAAACCTATAACCTTAACGACATGAAAGAAGCCGGACTTGATATGAACTTCGTACAGGATAACCAGAGCATGAGTACAAAAGGTGTGTTACGAGGACTTCATTTCCAGAAGCAGTATCCACAGGGCAAACTTGTAAGAGCTATCAAGGGTCGTGTTTTTGATGTGGCTGTAGATTTACGTTCCGATAGTACAACATATGGACAGTGGTATGGGGTAGAACTTACAGAAGAGAACAAGAAACAGTTCTATATCTCCGAAGGTTTTGCTCATGGCTTCTTAGTATTAAGTGATACCGCCGAATTCTGTTATAAATGTACAGACTTCTATCATCCAGGAGATGAAGGCGGACTTGCATGGAATGACCCTGAAATCGGAATTGAGTGGCCGGAATTAGTTGGAGAATATAATGGAACAGCTTCCGCAGAGGGATATATGTTAAAAGATGGAACAAAACTGAATTTGTCTGACAAGGATCAGAAGTGGGTTGGAGTGAAGGATACGTTTAAGTTTTAGAAAAAAAGCTAGAAGATTAGGGAAAAGTGAATGGTAAAAATAATAGCATTGTTTAATAATAAGGGTGGAGTTAGTAAAACAACAACAACATTTCATTTAGGTTGGAAATTAGCTGAAATGGGGTATAAAACATTAATTGCAGATACAGATCCTCAATGCAATTTAACGGGAGTATGCCTTAATGCAGAAAAGGAAGATAAATTACTGAATTTTTATAAAGAAAATAATTATAATATCAGAGAAGCATTATCTGCAGTATTTGACAACAAGCCAGAACCATTGGTGGGGGCGGAATGCTATACCTTTGAAGATAATAAGAATCTTCTTTTATTGCCAGGACATATAGATTTTGCAGAGTATGATGCAACATATAATATTGCTGAAAATTTAGCAGGTTCGATGGTAATGTTTGCCAATGTGCCGGGTGCATTAAGAAATTTATTACTGTTAACAGCGGATAAATATAATTTAGATTACATTTTACTGGATATGAGTCCAAGTATTTCAGCAACAAATGCTAATATATTAATGCAAAGCGATTATTTTATTATTCCATGTGCGCCTGATTATTTTTGCTATATGGCTATTGAATCTTTAACTAGAGTATTTCCTAAATGGCATTCTACATATGAAAATTTAAAAAGTAATAATGTATTTAAAAATGCAATATATGCGATGAAGAAAGACGAACCTAAATTCATAGGTACAATACAACAACGGTATAGACCACGAAATGGAGCTCCGGCTAAGGCATTTTCTGAATGGATAACAAATATAAATAATTTGGTTTTACAGAAACTGGTTCCAGTTTTAGAAGAAAACAATATGATTGTTGATAACTTACCTGTTTTTTGCAGTGAGGAGTATAACTTAATTAATATTGCTGATTTTAATAGTTTGATTGCACAATCGCAGCTTCATGCTACTCCTGTTTTTTTATTAACTCAGGAGCAGGTTGAACGGTCAGGAAAAGTTTGGAATAATATGAAGAAAAGTAGAGATGATTTTAATAATACATTTACTGAATTTGCAAATCGAATTATTGAGATTACTAATTAGTAAGAAGACAAAAAGTGTTAATAGGGAGATTGTGATGGATAAACCTAAGATAATAAATTGTTTTTGTTCATGGTATGATTTACTTGGATATGGGAATTCATTTAAAGAGGCAAAATGGAATTTGAATGAAGAAAGTTGTTTAGAAAATTATCAAAGAATAAAGAAATTAGGGTATTTATTTCAAAATCCATTTACTTATGGAAAAACGTTGACTTTAAATGATGGTGTGATCAAAACCTTTGATGTTTCATCAGAGCCTAATGTAGCTGATATGAAATATATCAATAATTTCTTGATTTCATATGTAGGAAAATTTTTTGAACTTAATGAAAAGGATAAAATTGGAGAGAGTTTTGGTGTAAGAGGTGTATTTACTTTTGGTCAAAGATATGAATATATGGATACTAATTTCACATATGATGTGTCTACGGGTGAGATTCTTGCATATTTTCCAAAAGAGTTTCAAATGAATACAGCTTTTTCCAAGGCGAATATTATTGAAGAATCAGGAAAAGCATATGGAATTAAAGGACCGTATTTATATTTTGATAAAGTTGCTTTAGAAGAAATTAAAAAAATTGCCACTCAAATTGATGGTTATAATATCTCTGAAAAAGATGATGAAGAATTTTACTATTTTAGTATTAATATATTAAATATTCCATCAATAACACTCATATTTGCTAAGAAACCTATAAAATATAATCATAAAAGTATAGAGACGGAACTATATCAATTAAAAGATTATATATTACAGGATTGTTGAAGAGAATAGCAAGAATAATAATTTTTATGTCAATATAAGAATTATAAATAAGGAAAAGGAACAATATGAAAACAACCTTAGTTATCATGGCAGCCGGTATCGGTTCCCGATTCGGCGGCGGAATTAAACAACTTGCTCCAGTTGGTTTAAATGGAGAGATCATCATGGATTATTCTATCCATGATGCAATAGAAGCAGGCTTCAACAAAATAGTTTTTATTATCCGAAAGGATATTAAAGAAGCATTTAAAGAAGCAATCGGTGACCGCATCGAAAAGATTTGTAAAGATCTTGATGTAGAGATTGCCTACGCATATCAGGAATTAAATGAATTGCCAGAAAGTGTGGAACTTCCGGCAGGACGTACTAAACCATGGGGAACAGGACAGGCTGTTCTTGCTTGTAAAGAAGTCCTGCATGAGCCATTTGCAGTTATAAATGCAGATGACTACTATGGAAAGGAAGCATTTGTTAAGCTTCATGATTTCCTTGTAGGCTATACACCGGAAAAAGCCAATCAGTTCTGTATGGCAGGTTTCATTTTGAAGAATACATTAAGTGAGAATGGTGCCGTTACCAGAGGTATCTGCGAGACAAATGAGGAAGGCTATCTTACAGCAGTACATGAGACCTCCAATATTGTTAAGACTCCAGAGGGTGCAGCAGTAGACAACGATGGACAGCTTACTTCAATTAATGCGGAATCCTACGCATCCATGAATATGTGGGGACTTACACCGGAATTCATGCAGACTTTAGAAGATGGATTTAAAGGGTTCTTTGCCAACATGGGAGACAAAGATATTCTGAAAGCAGAATATTTACTGCCAATCTACATAGACGAACTTCTTCAGGCAGGCAGAGTTTCTGTAAAAGTGTTAGATACGAATGACAAATGGTTCGGAGTAACCTATAAAGAAGATAAGGACTATGTAGTGAAGTCATTTGCCAAATTGATAGAAGATGGTGTATATCAGAAGAATTTATTTGAAGATTTGAAATAAGAATGAAAACAAGATGAATGACGAGGGAAAGGTTATTAGTTACAAATATAATAGATAGTATTTTTATAATCTTTCTGGGTCGGATTAGTCCTTATAGTTATTCATCTTATTTTTTATAAATGTAATAGGAATAAAATAGAAATAAAAACAAAAAATAGTAAAACAAATGAAGAGTGTTAAAATTATATATAAATATTGGGGGTTAACTGATTACGATTTTTTACAAGACAAGAGGTGTTATACATTAATTATTCAACAGAAAATATATGGAACAATATAATACTTGATTTCAGACAGCCCATAAGCTACCTGCTTCCGGCTATAATTATTACTATGGTGGGTGTTTGCATTTACAAAATATACAAAAAAGAAAAAACTAGAATTTTCCCATCTTGCATTCTTCTTATAATCTACATGGAGATTCTTGTGCAGACAGCCTTTTTTTCAAGAGAGCCAGGAAGTCGTAAACAAATAGATTTAGAATTATTTGGAACATGGGGACAGACAGCGATGGCTCATGCCTATTTTGTAGAGAATATTATTATGTTTATCCCTTTTGGAATCTTAGCACCGATGGTATTTAAACGAATGAGAAATATGAGATTTTGTGTGTTAATAGGATTTTTGTGTTCATGTGGAATTGAAATAAGCCAGCTTATTACACAGCGAGGTTACTGCCAGATAGATGATGTGGTTACGAATACAGTGGGGATGCTGGTAGGATGGGGGATTTGGAGAGGGGTAAGTAAGATTCATTTAATGGTAAAAAATACTTGCGGGATATTATTATAAGTGATATATTAATGAAAAGGAAAAAATTTACAGAAGCATAATGGGCATTTGTAATAACAGTGGAAAGCATTTTATTTATATAATCCTAGATAATATGTTGTATTGTGATATAACAGTTGAGATAGGAAAAACAGTGGCAAAACTTTTTGACATGAAATAAAGATAGAATAAATTTTATGTAATAATAAGAATAAGGAGAAAGAGTACAGTGTGTCAGATTGAGAGAGTTAGGTATGGAAAGTGTCCTTTGATTGAAGCGGTGTATCAGTTGAATTTTCCAACGATTTTATCTATTGAGGCTGAGATGCCTGCAAGATTTCAAAATGAAATAAGGAAAGCGTTCCCACAATATCAAATCCAAACAGAACAAGAAAATGAAATAACAGTAAATGTCACGGGTGAGGATATAAATCCGATGTTTAGGCATCGTCCGGTGAGAAAATTACACCAATTTATCTCAGAGGATGGAATGTGGAAAATTACGTTAGCTAAAAATCAGTTGGCTATTTCAACGCTAAAGTATGAACAATGGGAAGATATGATGGAACGCTTTAAACAGCCACTAAAAGCGTTTACTGAAATATATGATCAAACATATTTTGAACGTGTTGGATTAAGATATGTCGATGCTATAAATCGTTCAGAACTGGGGCTTGAAGGAACAGAATGGCGCGAGCTTATTAAACCTCATTTGTTAGGCTGTTTAGCTTTTGCACAGGAAGAAGTAACAAAGGTTAATTTGAATACGTTAAGGGCAGAAATTGTAATAGATGGGATATTTGTTAGAATTTCTTCTGGATTAGGAGTCATTAATACTAATAATAAGAAGCCAGATAATGCATTTATTTTGGACTGCGATTACTATCAAACTGGAAAAGTTGATATAGATAAAGTAGAAGAAGTTGCAGAACAATTGCATCAAAAGTCAACAGAGTTTTTTAGAAAATCAATTACTCAAAAACTTCACGAAGCGATGGAACCACAGGAGTTGAAATAAAAATGGAAAATAATTATTTTATTGGGACAGATTCAGTACCTGAAAAGAAAAGTTATTTAAATCAAGCACAGATAATCCCTATGCAGGATATATATACAATGGATATTGAATCGGAAGCAGATATATTTTCAGATATTCCATTAGCGCTGTTTTCTGAATCAACAGGAAGGCAAATATCAAATGTAATGATGAAGTTTAAGAGAGAATATACTCGTTATATTTATCAAAAGGAGTTGAACGGTGTTTTACCTAAATTGCGATACTATGAGGATGAAGGTGGTGCATTAGTGGTTCAATTGGCATCTTCATGGAAAAGTGGAAATGCTTCTTTGTATTTTGCATTTGAAAAAAATGAGGATGAAAGCAGTTTTGGGATGGTCTGGAATGACGATTTAAAGAAGAATTTTGAATCAAGAAGTGGAAATATTGTTTTAAATAATATTGATGAGATTATTCATGAGGTTTTAGATTTTATTTTTAGAGTGTATTAATATGAGAAATAGTGAAGAAATTTATCCACAAAAGATGCTCCGTGGAATTTCCTCAAAAAACTTTATTCTTGAAGGAATCTTAACGGAGGAAGCTTTTAATTTGGATCCGGTGCGTGAAGATGGATATTGTGAAATATCAGTTACATGGTATGATAATCAAGATGCTTTTAATGTTATAATGGCACAGAAAAGTGATAGGCGTGACGAAATACAGTTTAAAGCTGGAGTGGCAGAATTAGACCGAATAGAAATTGCTACTAAAATGAAAGCACATTTTTTATCAGAAAATTTAAGTTATGAGAGACGCCCCACATCTAATAATCAGTATCACGGAAATTTATTGGTTAAGAATAGTATATCAAAGCAAATGAAAAGACTTATAAAGTGTGGGTTGGCAACATTAGCAAATGATAAAATTTATCCCAATCCAAATGTGCAAGATTGTTGAAGTGCAGCGAATTTATGCAGATATTAGAAGATGGTGTATATCAGAAGAATTTATTTGAAGATTTGAAATAATTTTATTATCACATTACATTTCTGAACCTAAAAGCTGAATAGGTAGTGTAAATTATTCTGTGTAAACCTCTCAGATTGATGATAAAATCATAGGTTTATAGAATACAAAAATATAATGTAATGGGCTGAATGGCATACTTTGCTGTTCAGCCTGTTGTTTATTTAGTAGCATGGATTCTATTGCATGTCAAGGGCACCCGAGAAAATCGGTAAGTGCTTAATTTCTGGGTGACTAGATATTTATCACCATATCCTCCATAATGATAGCAGATAGTTTTTTACTTCGCTTCTTTGATAGGAAGTTAGTCATACTATATTTGGAGGTTTCATTATGAAAAGTAAACGTACCCCAGGCCGTTCCCTGGATGAGTGGATGCAACTCGTAACAGAGTGCAGACAAAGCGGATTAACGGATGCCGCCTGGTGTCATGAACATGACATTTCTCCCAGCTGTTTCTATAATGCAGTGTCACGTCTTCGCAAATCTACTTGTCAGATACCACCATCAACCGCAAAGTCTGGTACTTTTGACCTTACTGCCCACAGGCAGGATGTTGTCCAGATTGCCATAGAACCGGAGGATATTTCTACACAGCCACTTTACGGTCAGGAGAGTGAGCCTGTGTATACAGATGACCCACATACTATTGAGATCAAAGCAAAAGGGCTGCTTATCCATCTGTGAATAATCTGCGCCACAATGAGCCACCTGTCCGGTGAGAGTGGCTCATTGTGGCGCAGATTATTCAATATAGAGATAGAATGGTAAAAATATATGTACAAATATATTGTGGGATTATTTAATAATTTAATTTTAAGTTCAAATATAAAAAGATTTTTAAAATAGTAGCTGACACTTAATAGGTTATAAAGTATAATTATAAAAGAAATTAAATGTTATTTGAGGTGGAAAAATACATGAAAGATGAATATGTTTTATACTTAGATGAAAGTGAATTTAAAAGATCAATGACCTTTGCGATAGCGGGGATTGCAATAAAAAAAGATAATATAGGACTGCTTGAAAAGGAGATGGCTGAAGTAAAAAAAATTATTTGGGATGAGGAGTATATTACTTTGAATAATCCAATTCTGCATTGTACTGAATTGGAAAAAGTATTTGTAAAGAGGAAATCTGATGACATTATAGGGTTTAGACCAGAGTATCAAGAGCTTAAGAAAAGAAAATCAGAAGATATTGAAAAGATATATGCTCGAGTTTATGGTAAAATGTCACAGGCTTTGAAGAAGTCAGGAGCGACTGTATTTAGTTGCATTATAAAAATACAACAGTTGCGAGCTTTATTTTTTTTAGATGAAAATCATAATGGAATTCATTTGATTGATGATCAATATAGTATAGCGTTACAAAAAATTATTGAAAATTTTACTCATTATTTATCAGTGAATGATGGATACGGAGACGTTATATATGAATCACGTAATAATACGGGTGAAAACTCAGCAAAATCTCCCGATATTAAATTGATAAATGTATACCATAAGATTCAAGCCAATAATAAAGGAATAGTGTATACAGATAGTGCAGCAGTTCAGAATAGAAATAGGACAATTGTTACATATTCTAAAAATGAAAATATAGCAGGTTTGCAATTTGCAGATTTTGTTGCATATAATATTATCAAATTAGAAAGATGTAAAGTTAAAGAACAGATTACAGATTTTATGAAACAAATTCACAAAATGGCTTATAATGGAGGACATTCTATTTCAGAAATAGATCAGCGCTCATTTTGGGGGATGAGAGTGCTTCCATCATATTTAAGGATGGAAGAATTGCTTTCGGAAAATAAAACCTTGAGAAATTCATATGCTAATCTTAAAAAAGCACGTAATAAACAGAAGAGAATAATTGATGCACAGGAAGAAAAAATAGACCAATTGGAAGAAGAAAATAAAAGATTATTGGATTTAATAAAAAGTATTGACATTAAAAAAGAAAGTTGATATTATATAGCTAATGACTTTATACTATACCATTTGGTGTCTGCTTACAGTATGTGGTGGATGGTTTTCCGTTAGTATAATATCATGATAAGGAGAAACAAAAGAAAGACGTGTTTTTAGAGAGGATCTTAAGTGTATCCTCTCTATTTCTTTGGAAAATTATAAGAGAGTACACGAATTATTAAACGGTATACGATAAGACATGAGTATTCTGAAAAGTAAGTGGTAGATAGTCCGTATCTAGATTTTACCTCCAACCAGTGCCATAATAGTCCTATGATTATTAAATGTCTTAAAAGTTCAGTACTCAACTTTTAGGACTGGTTAGGAGGCATTTCCTATGAGTTCTATTACTACAGCAGTTGCCGCTGACTATCGTTTGCAGCAATGGGCCCAGTTGGTCAAAGAATGCCAGAACCGTCCTTCCGATGTAATAATTAGTAGTTGATGAAGTAATAATTTAATGGTGGGGACTATAAAAGAATAGTTAGTTGACAAGATAGGAGCAGCGGTGAGAAATTGCCGCTGTGTTTTTATAAACAAAAAAGGAATAAAATGGAAATAAAAACAAAAAATAGTTGAATATAAAGCAACATAGTGATAAGATAACTATAAAATTCAGATTTATTGGTATATACATAATTAGTATGGTAATATTATTATAAAGATTTTCAATTAAGGAAGAATTAATTATTAGGTTTGGAAAACATATGGAGAGGATAGACGAATGGAATTAAGCATAAGGGATTTTGCTAAGATTAAACAAGCGGATATTGTTATAGATGGAATAACAGTAATTGCCGGAGAGAATAATACGGGAAAAAGTACAGTGGGGAAGATATTATTTTCATTATTTAATTCTTTGTCAGATATTGAAGAGAAGATTTTTAATGAGCGTATGAGAGAAGTAGAAAAGAGTAATGAAAAGATTATGTATGAATATTTTGATGGAAACATAATCTATGGTGGATTTGATAGGCTTTATCTCTTGTCAAATCTCATGATACCTAGTATTAGAAGAAACAAAAATAATTCAATAGAAAAAATAGAGGAAGATATTAGAAAAAAACTATATAAATATAAGAATAGCATTGTTGGTAAAATGGATGATGATTTGCTTGAAGAAATGACTCACAAGCTTGGAGAGAATATAGAATCTTTTTTAGAAATACCTGAGGAAAATATTATATTAGAAGTAGTTTCTGAATATTTTTCTAAAGTTTTTTCCTCGCAGACGAATTCTCTATTAGATAAAGAGAAGTATAATGCCCCTGTTTTAACTTTAAAGATTAAAAATAGGCATAATCGTTTATTTTTTCAGGATAATAGGTGTGTAAAAATGGAGAATGAGATTAATATTATTCATAAGGCAATTTATATTGATAATCCATTCATTGTAGATGAACTTTCAGGAGATTATGATGGATTGAGTACAATGGAAGATGAATTAAAGAAATTAATCTTAAAACAGAACCAACGAGATATTTTTGACGGGGTTGTTGAATCTGTAAGGGCAAAAGAAAAATTGAAAGAAATATATGAAGTGTTGAAGACAGTTGTGGATGGACAAATTATATTTGGTCAGGGAGAAGAAATCTATTTGAAAAATGATAATCTGGATAAACCATTATCTGTTCATAATCTTTCAACGGGTATAAAGTCATTTACAATTTTAAAAATGTTACTTGAGAAGGGGTGTCTAAAAGATAAAGATGTGCTGATTTTGGATGAACCAGAGATTCATTTACATCCACAATGGCAGATTATATATGCACAGTTAATTGTATTGTTGCAGAAAAATTTTGATCTTTCTATAATTGTAACAACACATAGCCCGTATTTTGTTGATGTGCTTGATTTGTTTTCTCATAAATATGGGATAAATAAAAAGGTGAATTATTATTTGGCTTCGAATACAGAAGAAGGAGCTATTATAGAGCGTGTAACAGATAATATTGATTTGATTTATAAGAAGATGGCATCGCCAATTCAGGCATTAGATACGTTAAGACATGAATTAAATAATCAATAAGAGGGAAAGGCATATGACAGATGAAGTAAAAGATAATCTTCCAGAGCTGCTTAATCATATAACTACATTAAAAAAGTCATCCTGCGATGAAGAAAAAAGAGAGTATATGTGTGAAAGCGAAATGAAGGTGATAAATTTTGATAAGATTCCCAAAGCATATAATAGGGGTAAGGGATGGAGTATCTTGCCTAAATCTAACGATGCATTATATATAGATGTTAAAGGACAATGGTATTTTATAGAATTTAAAAACGGCAGCATTAATTCAGGTGAGATATATAAGAAATTATTTGATAGTATTGTTATGCTTTTGGATGAGAAAATTATTCCAGATATACAGTTTGTCAGGGATAATATAAATTATATTTTAGTTTATAATTCAAATAAATATGGGAAGATAGCGAATTCTCCTGCGAGAGAAAGTATTTATAGATATACTTTTGAACGTGCAGAAGAAGAGGAAAAACTATTTGATATTGATAAATTTGAACAATATTTATTTAGAGAAACACATACATATACACCAAGTTTATTTAAAAAGGAATTTGTTTTGCCGAAAGAGCGCGAAGAAGGGATAGAGGTAGAAAATTGATTGAATTTTATGGAGTCGAGAATATTATTTTATAGAATCACGGAGGAACAACTTTGGATAAATGGACAACAACGAAGTCAGAAAGTTTAGTAGATAATCACTGGGTGAAGATTCGAAAGGATAGTGTAGTTCTTCCGAATGAACAGAAAATTGATGATTTTTATGTGATTACAATTAACAACGCAGCAGCGATTGTAGCGATTGATGAAGATGGTAACTGTATTCTGAAGAAGGAATATCGTTACTGTTACGATAGAGATTTAATTGAAGTTCCGGCAGGAACTTTTGAAGAAGATGAAACAGATGGTTTAGCGGTTGCAAAGCGTGAGCTATTAGAAGAAACAGGCTATGAGTCGGATGAGTGGCAGTATTTAGGGGCTACGGTGGAAAGTTCGGCTAAGCTTACAAACTATATGCATATTTATTTTGCGAATCATTGTAAAAAAGTTAGTGAGCAGCATCTTGATGCAACAGAAGATGTAGAGGTAATTGTGGTTCCTTTTGAAAAGGCGATTGATATGGTTATGAATAATGAGATATGTTGTAATAGTTCGGCGCATGGGATTTTGAGAGTGGCTAGGATGTTAAATATTTAGAGAATTAAATCAGCACTAGGAGAAATAGAAAGAAATAAGTATTTTTCGAAAAATATAAGTCATGAGAATAGGATATAAATGAAGTATAAGGGGGATGATGGGATAATGCAGGATCTTTTTTCAGATAATACACCTTCGGTTGAGTCAGAGCGTATTCTTTATACACCATCGACTTTTGCACGTTCTTCTCTTCTTCATTTACAGGAAGTTGGTTCATTAAAGGCAATATCGGCACATACTTCTTCCAGAAAGGATTTGGTTTCTTTTCTTTGCTTCGTAGTATTAGATGGATGTGGAGAACTGGCTTATGAGGGGAATACATATTTTTTAAAAAAAGGGGATTGTGTATTTATTGATTGCCGAAAGGCATACAGTCACCGGACAGGAGTGGCAGATTCAGCCGATACTGAAAAGATAAATAAATTGTGGTCATTGCAGTGGTGTCATTTTTATGCCCCGTTTCTTCCAGCGGTTTATGAGAAGTATAAGGAGCGAGGGGGAAGACCAGTATTTCATCCAAAGAATTTGGCAAAGTTCCGGGAACTTTTTTCAGAAGTGTATTTACTTGCTTCTTCTTCGGACTATATTCGGGATATGCGGTTGAATGAGAAGCTGAGTATGCTTCTTACGATGCTGATGGAGGAATCCTGGCATCCGGAAGACAGCATGGTTTCAAAGAAGCGTATGGAACTTACAAAGTTAAAAGAGTATCTGGATGAACATTATACGGAGAAGATTTCACTGGATGAACTGGCAATACACTTTTTTATTAATAAATACTATCTCACGAAGATTTTTAAAGAGACGTATGGAACGACAATTAACAACTATATTATTGCGAAAAGGATTACGAGAGCGAAGCAGATGCTTCGTTTTACAGATATGACATTGGAGGAGATTGCGATTGCGGTTGGCATGAACGGGGGCAATTATTTTAGTCGGATGTTTAAGAAGATAGAGGGAATTAGTCCAAGAGAATACAGGAAGCAGTGGTAGAGAAAACTGGCACAATATTAGTTAAAAACCAATATTGTGCTAGTTTTATTTTTTATATGCCATTTTTTTCTTGTTTGAAATCATTTACAATGGTATCCGTCACAGAAAAGTACGGTGATAAGGTTATTATCACTGAGAACAGATATATAATTCATAAAGAAAGGTTAGGAACAATATATGAAAAAAGCTCTTATTACAGGTATTACAGGACAGGACGGTTCTTATTTAGCAGAATTTTTATTAGAGAAGGGATATGAGGTTCACGGTATTACTCGTCGTGCTTCTATTTCAAATACTGCACGTATTGATCACATCATTGATAAGATTACATTACACGATGGAGATTTATCTGATTCTTCTTCTTTAATCCGTATTATCAGCATGGTTCAGCCAGATGAGATTTATAACCTTGCTGCACAGTCTCATGTTCAGGTATCTTTTGATGTACCTGAGTATTCAGGAGATGTAGATGCACTTGGTGTTCTTCGTATTTTAGAGGCTTGCCGTATCTTAGGTCTTGAGAAGAAGACAAAGGTTTACCAGGCATCTACTTCTGAACTTTACGGAAAGGTAGAGGAAGTTCCACAGCGTGAGACTACTCCATTCCACCCATATAGCCCATACGCAGTTGCAAAACAGTATGGTTTCTGGATTACAAAGGAATACCGTGAAGCTTACGGAATGTTTGCTGTAAATGGTATTTTATTCAACCATGAATCTGAGCGTCGTGGAGAAAACTTCGTTACTCGTAAGATTACTCTTGCAGCAGGACGTATCGCAGAAGGTCTTCAGGATCACTTAGAGCTTGGAAATATGGATTCTTTACGTGACTGGGGTTATGCAAAGGATTATGTAGAATGTATGTGGATGATCCTTCAGCATGATACACCAGAAGATTTCGTTATTGCTACAGGTGAGCAGCATACAGTTCGTGACTTTACAGAGAAAGCTTTTGCAGCTAACGGAATTACAATCCGTTGGGAAGGTGAAGGTATTGACGAAAAAGGTTACGATGCAGAGACAGGTAAGATGCTTGTATGTGTTAATCCACAGTGGTTCCGCCCTACAGATGTAGATAATCTTTGGGGAGATCCTACAAAGGCTAAGACTGTTCTTGGCTGGAACCCACAGAAAACAAGTTATGAAGAGTTAGTTGAGATTATGGCAAAACATGACAGAACACTTGCAAAAAAAGAAGCTGCCATGAAAAACGCATAATTAAACGTGTTTTAGACAAAGGATTGGAGATAGATAACGATGATGGAGAAAAATGCAAAGATTTATGTTGCTGGTCACAGAGGAATGGTAGGTTCTGCTATCGTTCGTGAATTAGAGCGTCAGGGATATACAAATATTATTACCCGTACACATAAAGAGTTAGATCTTTGCCGCCAGGATGCGGTAGAAGAGTTTTTTGCAACAGAAAAGCCAGAGTATGTTTTCCTTGCGGCAGCTAAGGTTGGCGGTATTGTCGCAAATCAGGAAGCATTAGCTGATTTCATGTATGAAAACATGGTATTGGAGATGAATGTAATTCATTCTGCATGGAAGAATGGATGTAAGAAGTTAGAATTCCTTGGTTCTTCCTGCATTTACCCTCGTATGGCTCCACAGCCAATGAAGGAAAGCTGCCTGCTTACTTCTGAGCTTGAAAAGACAAATGAAGCATATGCATTAGCTAAGATTTCCGGATTAAAATACTGCGAGTTCTTAAATAAACAGTACGGAACAGATTATATTTCTGTAATGCCTACAAACCTTTACGGACCAAATGACAACTATCATCCAACACACAGCCATGTACTTCCTGCTTTAATCCGTCGTTTCCACGAGGCAAAGGTAAACGGATTAAAAGAAGTTACATGTTGGGGAGATGGTTCACCATTACGTGAGTTCTTATATGTTGATGACCTTGCAAATCTCTGTGTATTCTTAATGAATAACTACAGCGGAGATGAGACTGTAAATGCTGGTACAGGTAAGGAATTGACAATCAAAGAACTTACAGAGTTAGTAGCTAAGGTAATTGGTTACGAAGGTGAGATTAAGTGGGATTCCAGTAAGCCAAACGGTACACCACGTAAGTTATTAGATGTTTCTAAGGCAACAAATCTTGGATGGACTTACAAGACAGAGTTAGAAGAAGGTATCCGCTTATCTTATGAGGATTTCTTAAATAACCCAATGAGAGCTGAAAGATAGATATAATAGACAGGCCGCTTGCCCCAGTCGGGCGGTGGCCTTTTTTAGTAACTTTAGTAATCGTGTGGAAAAAGAATAAACATCATAGAGGCGTTCTGCAGAGTAATTTTGAGTAGTTATGATAACTTTCAATAAAGAAAGATTTGAAGATAAATATAGGAATATATAGGAGAAAAAATAGATGAATATTGTATTATTATCCGGTGGTTCAGGTCAGCGTTTATGGCCTTTATCCAATGAGATTCGTTCAAAACAGTTTATTAAGATTTTTCATAAAGAAGATGGTGAGTTAGAATCTATGGTGCAGCGTGTGTACCGACAGATTCGTACAGTAGATACAGATGCTACCGTTACAATCGCAACTTCTAAGTCTCAGGTGTCTGCGATTCATAATCAGTTAGGGGAAAATGTCGGAATCAGCGTAGAACCTTGCAGAAGAGATACTTTTCCAGCGATTGCATTAGCAGCAGCATATTTAAAAGATGTGCAGCATATAGGGGAAGAAGAAGCTGTTGTTATCTGTCCGGTAGACCCATATGTAGAAGATGATTATTTCAAAACAATTGAAGCATTAGGAAACAGAGCAGCAGAAAGTGAAGCAAATCTTGTTTTAATGGGAATCGAACCTACATATCCAAGTGAAAAATATGGATATATCATTCCAAAAAGTAAAGAAAACATCAGCGAAGTTTCTATGTTTAAGGAAAAGCCAACGGCAGAAGTAGCAGAAGGCTACATTTCTCAGGGCGCATTGTGGAATGGCGGAGTATTTGCGTTTAGGCTTGGTTATGTATTAAAGCGTGCGCATGAATTAATCGACTTTAAAAACTATGATGATTTATTTGCAAAATATAATACACTGAAAAAAATCAGTTTCGACTATGCAGTAGTAGAGCATGAGCCATTAATCGAAGTAATGCGTTTCTCTGGCACATGGAAAGACCTTGGTACATGGAATACTTTGACAGAAGCGATGGACAGCAACAATGTTGGAGAAGCGCTTTTTAATGAAAAATGTGAAAATGTTCATGTAGTAAATGAATTAAATATGCCAGTACTTTGTATGGGATTAAAAGATGTTGTTGTATCTGCCAGTCCAGAAGGAATCCTTGTTTCCGATAAAGAACAGTCCAGTTACATTAAACCATTTGTAGAGACATTTAATAAACAGGTTATGTTTGCAGAAAAATCATGGGGAAGTTTCCGTGTATTAGATGTGGAGAAAGAAAGTCTTACAATTAAAGTTACCTTAAATCCGGGACACAAGATGAATTATCACAGCCATACAAACAGGGACGAAGTATGGACAGTTGTTTCTGGTACAGGTTACACAATAATTGATGGACAGAAACAGATTGTAAGACCGGGAGATGTACTTAGAATGCCTGCTGGCTGTAAGCACACAATTGTTGCAGATACAGAATTACAGGTAATAGAAGTGCAGATGGGCAAAGATATTAGTGTACATGATAAGGAAAAGTTTGAATTAGCACTGTAAAACTGGCAGAGAGATAGGAGAATTTATCATGAATGATACAATTTTAAATAACTATCAACGTTGGACAGAACGAGCAATTGCTGATGTTGATGTGATAAATGAATTAAAAGATATTGCTGAAAATGAAGAGAAGATAGAAGATGCTTTTTACAAAGATTTAGCATTTGGAACTGGTGGATTAAGAGGTGTTATCGGTGCCGGAACAAATCGTTTGAATGTATATACTGTTGCAAAAGCGTCTCAGGGACTTGCAGATTATGTTATTAAAAATTTTGCTCCGGAAAAAAGAAAGATTGCAGTCAGTTTTGATTCCCGTATCAAATCCGATGTATTTGCCAAAGTAGCATCAGGAGTATTTGCAGCAAACGGCATTAAAGTAGAAATCTATTCTGAGCTGATGCCAACACCTTGCCTTTCTTTTGCAGTGCGTTATCTGGGATGTGCAGCTGGTGTTATGGTAACAGCTTCTCACAATCCAGCCAAATATAACGGATATAAAGTATATGGGGCAGATGGCTGTCAGATTACAACTGAAGCAGCTGCAGAAATTCTTGCAGAAATAGAAAAACTAGATATTTTTGATGATGTAAAAAGGATATCTTTTGAAGAGGGATTTGAAGCCGGAAAGATTTCTTATATATCAGAAGAAGTTTATACTGCATTTGTAGAAGCGGTAAAAAAAGAATCTGTATTAGGAGACACACAGGTCAACAAAGATGTTGCGATTGTTTATTCTCCTTTAAATGGTACAGGCTTAAAGCCCGTCATTCGTACATTAAAAGAATCTGGTTATACAAATATAACTGTCGTAAAAGAACAAGAACAGCCAGATGGTACTTTCCCAACCTGTCCATATCCTAATCCGGAAGTCAGACAGGCAATGGAACTTGGCATAGAGTATGCAAAGAAAAACAATGCAGACTTACTTTTGGCAACAGACCCAGATTGTGATCGTGTTGGTATTGCAGTAAAAAATACACAGGGAGAATATGTTCTTCTTTCCGGAAATGAAACAGGAATGTTATTATTAGACTATATCTGTTCCCGCCGTACCCAGATGAAGACAATGCCAGAAGATCCTGTCGCTGTAAAAACTATCGTAACTATTGATATGGCAGAACGCATTGCTGCAAAATATGGTGTGAAAACAATCAACGTCCTTACTGGATTTAAGTTTATCGGAGAGCAGATCGGATTTCTCGAAAAGCAGGGAAAAGAAGACTCTTATATCTTTGGAATGGAAGAAAGTTACGGCTATTTATCCGGCAGCTATGTACGAGATAAAGATGGTGTAAACGCAGCATTTCTCATCTGCGAAATGTTCACTTACTATGTTTCTCAGGGAATTGGATTATTTGAAAAGCTAAATGAACTCTATGCAGAATATGGCTACTGCCTCAATACACTTCATTCTTATACATTTGAAGGTTCTGCTGGTTTCGAAAAAATGCAGAATATTATGGTATCTTTCCGTAAATCCATTACAGAATTCGCAGGGAAAAAAGTTCTTAAATGCCTTGATTATAGTGAGGGAATTGACGGACTTCCGAAATCAGATGTTCTTAAATTCTTTTTAGAAGATAACTGTTCTATCGTAGTTCGCCCTTCAGGAACTGAGCCGAAATTGAAGGCCTATATTTCTGTTAGTGCAACAACGAAAGAAGAGGCACAGGTAGTTGAGGGAAAATTGGCGAGAGCTGTAGAAGAAAAAATGTAGAAGGAGAAAAACCTTTTTTATTATCTGTTTGATGATAAAAGTTTGATGGTGCCATTCTCCTCCTATAGGTGGGGAGGATGGCACAAAAGATAAGAGTAAATATCATTAAGGAGTGTTTAAGATTAATTATTCAACAGAAAATATATGGAATAATATAATAATGGACTTTAGACAACCTATAAGTTATTTGTTTCCTGCCATAATCATCACTATGGCAGGCGTTCTCGTTTTTAAAATATACAAAAAAGGAAAAGGGAGAATTCGATTTTCCTGTATTCTATTCATAATTTACATAGAGATTCTCATGCAGACAGCTTTTTTTTCACGTGAACCAGGAAGTCGACAGCAGATAGACTTGAATTTATTTGGAACATGGGGTCAAACAGCGATAGCTCATGCTTATTTTATAGAGAATATTATTATGTTTATTCCGTTTGGATTTTTAGCACCAATGGTATTTGAGCGGATGAGAAAAGTGAGATTCTGCGTGTTCATAGGATTCTTGTGTTCATGTGGAATTGAGTTAAGTCAGCTTATTACACAGCGAGGATACTGTCAGTTGGATGATGTGGTTACAAATACGGTGGGGATGCTAGTAGGATGGGGGATTTGGAAGATGCTTAGTAGTGTGGGCATAGTAGGGAATCCTCTGTTTTAGGTGCAAGGCGATTGGATTCACATGGAAATAGGACTTAGAAATGACAGGAAGACCAAAAAAGAAACCAGAATATAATCCGGAACTTCAATTTAATAATTTTCTTCAAGAGTTAAGAGATGCCTATGAAGAAGCAGATTCTTTAAGATCACTGGCAGATGAGTTAAATATTA
>OLNE01000136.1_pt1 | contig 82348 bp, 77 predicted proteins | sample 1672431 | NCBI WGS metagenome assembly OLNE01 (sample SAMEA3136685, study PRJEB25190) | human gut metagenome | reverse complement strand
TCAGATTGTCATAGCATCTAACAGCCGTAAGACTATGCAGCAGGCGCAGTATGATAGCCAGAAAACGATACAACAGGCGCAGTATGATAGCCAGAAGCTTATCGAGTACAAGATAGACAAGCTGTCTGAGCGTGTGGACAAGCACAACAGTGTTATTGCTCGCACCTATAAACTGGAACAGGATTATGCTTTGATTGATGAGAAAATCAAGGTGGCTAATCACAGGATTGATGATTTAGAAAGGAAGTAATTTTATGGCAAAGACATTCAAGGGTATTGACGTTTCACAGTATCAGCAGAGCATTGACTTCAAAAAGGTAAAAGCTTCGGGGGTCGATTTCGTTATCATTCGTGCTGGCTTCGGCAAGTACGCAAATCAGAAAGACCCATATTTCGAGAGCCACTACAAGGCAGCTAAGGCGGCAGGGCTAAAGGTCGGTGCTTACTGGTACAGCTATGCGGCGAGTGTCGAGGAAGCAAAGGCAGAGGCTCAGACTTGTATCAACGCTATCAAGGGCAAGACGTTTGAGTATCCGATATACTTTGACCTCGAGGAGCGTTCACAGTTCGCAAAGGGCAGAGCATTTTGCAACAGCCTTGTCAAGACTTTCTGCAATGCACTTGAACACGCAGGCTACTGGGCAGGACTGTATATCAGCCGTTCGCCTTTACAGCAGTACATATCTGCCTACGTCGCTAAGAGATATGCTCTTTGGGTCGCTGAGTACGGCTCACGTTGCAACTACGGCGGAACATATGGTATGTGGCAGTACACCAGCAGCGGCAAGGTCAGCGGCAGGCCGCTGCCTTTCTCCAGGCCGGAGAAGTTCAGCGATGCTACGGGGATATTGCCGTACCCAGCCTTGACCAGCGCCTTGCGCAGCAGCTTGATGTAGTTGGAGGCACGGCAGCCGCCGCCCGTCTGGGTGATAAGCAGGGCGGTATGCTCCAGGTCATACTTGCCGCTGTTCAGCGCGTCCAAAAACTGGCCGATGACCAGCAGGGCAGGGTAGCAGGTGTCGTTGTGGACGTATTTCAGGCCGCTGTCCACGACGGCTTTCCCGTCGTTGTTCAGGATGGCCACGTTGTACCCGGAGCGGGCCAGGAGCTTGGCGAAGAAGCCAAAGTGGATGGGCAGCATCTGCGGGATGAGGATGGTGTACTCCTTCCGCATCTCCTGGGTAAAGAGCAGGCGGCCGGTCTCGTCGTATTCTAGCTTAGCCATTTGCGTCCCCTCCTTCCGGTGCGTGTTTCTTGGCCTGGGCGTCTCTGGCGTCCAGGGCGGCGATGAGGCTTCGGATGCGGATCTTGACCGCGCCCAGGTTGGAGATGTCGTCGATCTTGAGCTGGGTGTACAGCTCGCCGTGTTCCTCCAGGATGGAGCGCAGCTCGTCCGTTGTGATGGCGTCCACGCCGCAGCCGAAGGACACCAGCTGGATGAAGGCTATGTCCGGCTGGGTGCAGACGTAGCGGGCGGCGTTGTACATGCGGGCGTGATAGGTCCACTGGTTCAGGACGTGGCGAGGCTCCTTACCCATGTGCTGGAAGACGGCGTCCTCCGTCACCAGCACGAAGCCGAAGGACGTGATGAGGTCGTTGATGCCGTGGTTGATCTCCGGGTCCATGTGGTAGGGACGGCCGGCGACCACCAGGATCTTACGGCCGCTCTTCCGGGCGAAGTCGATGTACTCCGCGCCCTTTTGCTGGACCAGGTCCCGGAAGCCGTGGTAGGCTTCGTAGGCCTTGCGGATGGCCTTGACGGCCTCCCGCTTGGGCACGCCGAACTCGTCGGCCAGGAGCTTCGCGCCCTTTTTCTCAAAGTCTTTCGGGCGGTGGATGCCCAGGTTGGGGTGGAGGTACTTGACTTTGGACAGGGCGGGGATGTTCACCGCCAGCAGGTCGGGGTAGTAGGCGACGACGGGGCAGTTATAATGGTTGTCTGCCAGGTGCTCGTCGAAGTTGTAGGACATGCAGGGGTAGAAGATGGTGTCCACGCCCTCGTCCAGCAGGGCCATGACGTGGCCGTGCAGAAGCTTGGCAGGGTAGCAGACGGTGTCCGAGGGGATGGTCTGCTGCCCCTTGATGTACAGGCTCCGGGTGGATTCGGGGGAGAGGACCACCTCGAAGTTCAGGTTGGTAAAGAGGGTGTACCAGAAGGGCAGGTTCTCGTACATGTTCAGCCCGAAGGGGATGCCGATCTTGCCGCGGGAACCGTCGCCGCCGCCCTTGCCCTGGAGGGAGCGGAGATACTGGTACTTGAACTTCATCAGGTCCGGGATGTCGATCTTCTCCTGGCCCAGGGGACGGGAACAGCGGTTGCCGGAGATGAAGCGGCGGCCGCCGTTGAAGCGGTTGATGGTCAGAGAGCAGTGGTTCGTGCAGAGCTTACAGGTGGCGGGCCGGGCCTCGTGGGTGAACTCCTCTAAGTCCTTCGCAGAGAGCAGGGCGGACTTGGGCAGGCCAAGCTCCTTTGCGGCCAGGGCCGCGCCGTAAGCGCCCATGATGCCGGAAATCGTCGGGCGGGTGACTTCCCGGCCGATCTCCAGCTCGAAGGAGCGAAGAACGGCGTCGTTGAGGAAGGTGCCGCCCTGCACGACGATGTGCTTGCCCAGGTCGTCGGCGCTGGCGGCGCGAATGACCTTGTAGATGGCGTTTTTCACCACCGAGATGGAAAGGCCCGCGGAGATGTCTTCGACCGAAGCGCCGTCCTTCTGGGCCTGCTTCACGGAAGAGTTCATAAAGACGGTACAACGGGAGCCGAGGTTCACCGGGTGCTTGGCAAAGAGGCCCATCTTGGAAAAGTCCGCGATGGAGTAGCCCAGGGCTTTGGCAAAGGTCTCGATGAAGGAGCCGCAGCCGGAGGAGCAGGCCTCGTTGAGCAAAATCGAATCGACCGCCCCGTTGCGGATCTTGAAGCACTTCATGTCCTGCCCGCCGATGTCGATGATGAAGTCCACGTCGGGGGTGAAGTGACGGGCGGCGTTGAGATGGGCCACCGTTTCGACCAGGCCCAGGTCACAGGAGAAGGCGTTCTTGATGAGGTCCTCGCCGTAGCCGGTGACGGCAGCCCCGCAGATAGAAATGCGGTCGCCGCACTGGGCGTAGATTTCTTTTAATTGGGGCAGGACGATGCGGACAGGGTTGCCCTGGTTGGAGTGGTAAAACGAGTACAGAATGTTGTCATCCTTGTCGATGAGGACGAGCTTCGTGGTCGTAGAACCGGCGTCGATGCCTAAGTAAGCGGGGCCGGAATAGGTATGGAGGTCCACCGTGGGGACCGTCATGGACTGGTGCCGCTGGGAGAACGCCTCGTACTCCTCTTTTGAGGTGAAGAGGGGAGGCATGGTGTCCACGGGGGCGGAGACGGTGGTGGTGTGTTCGAGAAGGTCCAGCACGTCGTCAAACTTCCGGGGCTGGCACTCCTCGGTGCACAGGGCCGCGCCGATGGCGGCGAAGCAATCGCCGTCCTCCGGGAAGATGGCGTGTTCGGCATCCAGATGCAGCGTCTCCACGAACCGCTGGCGCAGACCGGCCAGGAAGTGGAGCGGGCCGCCCAAGAACACGATGGTGCCCGTCAGCTCCCGGCCCTGGGTCAGGCCGGCGACGGTCTGATCGACCACGGCCTGGAAGATGGAGGCGGCCACGTCTTCCTTTCGTCCGCCCTGGTTCAGAATGGGCTGGATGTCGCTCTTGGCAAAGACGCCGCAGCGGGAGGCGATAGGGTAGATCTTCTCGTGCTTGAGCGACAACTCGTCCAGCTCGTTCACCGAGACGTTGAGCAGGGTGGCCATCTGGTCGATGAAGGCCCCGGTGCCGCCGGCGCAGGAGCCGTTCATGCGCTCTTCCAGGGTGTTGCCGAAGAAGATGATCTTGGCGTCCTCGCCGCCCAGCTCGATGACGGCATCGGTCTGGGGGATGAACTGGCGCACGGCGGCGGCGGTGGCGTAGACCTCCTGCACGAAGTCCAGGTTCGCAGCCTTGGCCACGCCCAGGCCGGCCGAGCCGGTGATGGAGAGCTTGATCTCCTGCCCACCGAGCATCCCGCGCAGCCCTTGCAGGGTCTGGCAGGTGCGTTCGCGGGTCTTGGAGTAGTGCCGCTCATAGGAGCGGAAGAGCAGTTTATTCTGTTCATCCAGCACCACGACCTTCACGGTGGTGGAGCCGATGTCGATTCCGATGCGCAGTGACATGATCTCACCTCAAAAACGTTTCAAACGTTTGAACAAATCTTTCTAATATAGTATCGAAAAGTATCCCAAAGGGGACAACCTAAAAATAAGCATTTCGCTCTATTATAGCGCACGATGTGTGGAAAAACAACTGCAAAGTTGTGCCCGGCGTTGCAAAATTTGACAAACAATGGTAGACTATTACAGACGGAGGTGGTTCAGTGAGCGGTGAAAAATTGACCGATGCAGAAGCCCGGCGGCTCATTGCTATGTTGAAGCGTGCGTTGATCGAAGCGATAGACTTTCCGGACAGAGGAAAGAAAGCGGAGTTTGATGTGGTTGGAGATACCAAGAAAGACTTGTTTACTGTCAGCATATTTCGAGGAAAAATTCAGTCTAAGAAATATAGCATAGGGGCCAGGATCAAAAAGAATGGCATCTCTCTTTTGGAGTTACATATCAACGCGACCAATGTACATTTTAATCCTGATGGAGAAAAAATCACAAAAGACCACTGGCATGTTTATACGGAAGAATATGGTAGAAAACTTGCATTTCCTGCGGAGGATATCCATAGTGAAAAGTTTGAAGAAAACACAGTGAGATTCTTAAAAGAATTTCATGTTGTGGAACCACCAAAGATACGTTGTCAAATGGAACTTTGACCAGAGAGGAGGTAGATCGGATGGATATTCAAACGCTGATCGATGAGTATGCTGCGTGGTTGAGAAGTGAGATCACGTTTCAGCAGGTCGGCGAGTATTATGAGATCACGGCACCCTATCTGGATAGCGCAAATGATTATTTACAAATCTATGTCCGTCAGGAGGGGGATGAGATCCTGTTTTCTGATGATGGCATGACCATTCGTAATCTGGAAATGAATGGCTTCCAGTTTACGCCAATGCGGACAAAGTATCTCAAGCGGATTTTGATGCAATATGGTGTGAGCGAACATCGGGGTGAGCTGGTGGCCAAAGCGCCGCGCAAAGATTTTGCGCAGAAAAAGCACTTATTTATTCAGGCTATGCTACGGGTAGATGATATGTTTGCTTTGTCGAAACCGAAGGTGGCTTCTCTATTTTTGGACGATGTGCAGGATTTCTTTTCGGAAAAGGGTATTTATTGTGCAGAGAACGTTCAATTTACTGGAATGTCAGGCTTTTCCCATAATTATGACTTTTTGTTTCAGAGGAATCGAACACAGCCGGAGCGTCTTTGTCAGGCTGTGAATAATCCCAATAAATCCAGTATGGGAAATATCTTGTTTGCCTGGAACGACACAAAACCGGCGAGAAGAGTCGACAGTCAGCTCATCGTGATCTTGAATGACCAGAATGGGATCGCCAAAGGCATCGAGGATGCGTTTGGAAGATATGATGCGAAGGTCGTCCGGTGGAGCGAACGGGATAAAGCAGAGAATTTATCTCTGCTCTCTGCTTCTTGAACTGGAAGAAACGGAATCGAAAAAATCCAACCTATCATTTAAGATGGGTTGGATTTTTTCGCATAAGAGGACTCAGACGAGCGGCGAGAGGACTAGCTGCCCCTCGTCCTCCTCCAAATAGAGCGTGCCGCCGGCGGTGACGGCCTGGCGGAGGAGAAGGTCGGCGGCGGGGTCCTCCACTTGGGTGCGGATGAGGCGGCGGAGGGGGCGAGCGCCGTAGCGCTGCTCCGTCTTGCCCTGGCGGACCAGGCAGCGAATGGCCTGGTCGGAGGGGAGAAAGTCGATGCCGGAGGCGGAGAGACGGTGGGCGAAGGCCGTCAGGAGCTTGCGGGCGACGGTTTCCAGCTCGCCCTCGTCCAGGGGGTGGAAGGTCACGATCTCGTCCAGGCGGCCGAGAAATTCCGGGCGGAAGACCTGGCGCAGCTCCCGCTGGAGGGCGGCGCTCTGGACGGTTTTGCCCGCCTGTCCGCCGGAGAAGCCCAGGGGGACGCCGGTGGAGAGGGCTTCGCCGCCCACATTAGAAGTCATGATGAGCACGGTGCTGCCGAAGCTGGCCCGGCGGCCCTGGGAGTCGGTGAGGATACCGTCTTCCATGATCTGTAAGAGCAGATTCCAGACGTCCGGGTGGGCCTTTTCCAGCTCGTCGAACAATAACACGCTGTACGGGTGGCGGCGGACGGCTTCGGTGAGCTGTCCGCCCTCTTCGTGCCCGACGTAGCCGGGGGGCGAGCCGGTGAGACGGCTGGCGGTGTGGCGCTCGCCGAACTCGGACATATCGAAGCGGATGAGCGCCTCCTCCGAGCCAAAGAGGGCTTGGGCCAGGGCCTTGGCCAGCTCGGTCTTGCCCACGCCGGTGGGCCCCAGAAAGAGAAACGCACCCACGGGCCGGTGGGGTTCCTTCAGCCCGGTCCGGCTGCGGCGGATGGCGCGGGCGACGGCCCGGACGGCAGCGGTTTGTCCCGCCACCCGGCGGCCTAACTCCTGCTCCAGACGGAGTAGCTGATTGGCCTCCCCCTGGGTCAGACGGGTGAGGGGGATGCCGGTCCACTGGGAGATGGTGCGGGCTACGTCCTGGGGCGTGACCACGGGCGGAGCCTGGGCGGCCAGCCAGTCGGCCCGGCCCTGGTCCAGCTCCCGGCGGAAGTCGGCTTCTGCGTCCCGGCAGCGGGCGGCGGCCTCGTAATCCTGGGCGGCAATGGCCTCATCCCGCTCCCGGACGACCAACTGGACCCGGTGGGCTAGGGCGTCCAAATTGGGCGGGAGCGCCTGGGAGCGCAGGCGGGCCTGGGAGGCGGCCTCGTCCAGCAGGTCGATGGCTTTGTCCGGCAGGCGGCGCTGGGGCAGGTAGCGGGCGGAGAGGGTGACGGCGGCTTCCAGCGTCCCCTCGGCGAAGGTCAGGCCGTGGTGCAGGGCGTAGCGGGGGGCCAGGGTGCGCAGGATCGAGAGGGTGGTCTCCCGGCTGGGTTCCTCCACTTGCACGGGCTGGAAGCGGCGCTCTAAAGCAGAGTCCTTTTCCAAGAAGCGGCGGTATTCCTCGGTGGTCGTGGCTCCGATGAGCTGCACGCCGCCCCTGGCCAAAGCGGGCTTTAAGAGGTTGGCCGCATCAATGGCTCCCTCTGCGCTGCCGGCACCGACCAGGGTGTGCAGCTCGTCCAGGAAGAGGATGACGTTCCCGGCGCGGGCCACTTCGTTCAAAATGTTTTTCATGCGCTCCTCAAACTCGCCCCGATACTTCGTCCCGGCGATGACGGAGGCCAGGTCCAGGGCCAGCAGGCGCTTGTGGGTCAGCGCGTCCGGGACTTGCCCCAGGGCCATGCGCTGGGCCAGGGCCTCCACCACGGCGGTCTTGCCCACCCCGGCTTCGCCCAACAGCACGGGATTGTTTTTGGTCCGGCGCAATAGGATTTGAATGACCCGCTCCAGCTCCGCGTCCCGGCCGGTGACGGGGTCGTAGCTGCCCCGCCCGGCGGCTTGGAGCATGTCCTGGGCGTGCTGGTCCAGCAGGCGCGTGGCGGGGGAAGGGGGAGAGGGGGGATGATTGGCCTCGCCGCGGGAGCGGGGGGCCGGGGAGCCGCCGCTGCCCCAGGAGCGCATGGGAAAGAGAAAGGGACTCATGCCTTCGCCTCCTTTTTTCCTCCGTTTGCTCCGCCGCACTGGGGGGAGGAAATGACAGGAATCATTCGGTTTTCGTGGCTGACGGAGCAAGGCGCTCCCTCCAATTCGGGCACAGCAGAACCGGAATGGGACGGTTTCAAGGTGTTTTGCATAGAGATATTCCTCCCGGATAGGTTTTTATGGAGAATCTACCTAAAAATCTTGCCCGAAATCTATCAAAATAACCAACGATTTTCTGTGATTTTAGAATTGCATTTTTAGAAAAATGTGATACAATGTGGGTTGCCAAGAAAAAACTATTTGGAGGTACCTTACTATGTACGCTATTAATCCTGAACTGTGCACCTTCTGCAAGAGCTGTATGGAGGAATGTCCCACCGGCGCTATCCAGGAAGGCGCTGTTGACGGCAAGGAAGTCTGCGTTGTCTCTTCCGAGTGCATCGACTGCGGCGGCTGCGAGGATTCCTGCCCCACCGATCCCAAGGCTATCGGCTATAAGGACTAATATCGGTTTCCATCAGGAACGCGAAAATACGGGCGTGCCAGCTACGGCACGCCCGATTTTCGTCTCTCCGAACAACAAAACCACAGGAGAAGGGATCGAGCATGCTACACTACAGAACGATCACTGCGGCGGATGATGCAGCGCTGGCCAAGATCATTCGCACGAATTTGGAGCAGCTTCAGTTGGACATTCCGGGAACGGCCTATTTTGACCCGGAGCTGGACCACATGAGCCAATACTATGCCAAAGCGCCCGAAAAGAGAGTCTACTTCATTGCGCTGGACAAGACAGAGAAGGTGGTCGGCGGCGTTGGCGTGGCCGAGTTTGCGCCCATTCCCGGCTGCGCGGAGGTACAGAAGCTGTATTTGGCAGATTCGGCCAAGGGAAAGGGCCACGGCAAGGCGCTGATGCGCCTGGCGGAGGACTGGGCCAGAGAGGCCGGTTATGCACAGCTCTATCTGGAGACACACAGCAACCTGACAACGGCCATGAGGCTCTATGAAAAGCTGGGATTTCAGGAGATCGAAAAGCCAAGCACAGTCCTCCACGGGACGATGGACCATTTTTATCGGAAGAGGTTATCCCGGTGAAGATCAACCAGCAGAAACAGATCAAAGCGTTTTTGACCGAAGAATTTGGCACCATCAGAAATCTCCAAAGCAACAGGCAGCATATGTTATGTGTCCTGCGGCTTTGGAGATTTTTGTGTTTGAAGAGACGAAGGGCAAGACTGGCGCATATCTTGAGAAGTGAAGCTATGTTTCTGCGGTGTCAGCCGGGGGCCTTTTGTCTGCCCTGACTTCCGTCATTTCGCCGCTACCGTTCTGGTTGAGATTTTAGGCGGGCTATGATATAATCTATAAAATGTACCTAGATCATCCCTGGATCGGCCCAAAGACCCCCGGCAGGGGGGGCTTGACAGTGAAAGGAGGGCCTTGTATGAAAATCGTTGTGTTGGCAGGCGGTCTGAGCCCGGAGCGGAATGTGTCTCTTTCTTCCGGGACCATGATCACCCACGCTCTGCGGAGCCTGGGGCATCAGGCGGCTTTGGTGGATATGTATTTCGGCTTGGAGGATTATGATGGGCCTCTGGAGGCATTCTTTGACCGGGACGTGACCGACCGCTGGAAGCAGGTGGACCCCAAGGCCCCGGACCTGGAAGCGGTCAAGCGGCAGCGGAAATGGAAAAGCTCCAACCAGTTCGGCCAGGGCGTGTTAGCGTTGTGCCAGATGGCCGACATCGTCTTTCTGGCCTTTCACGGTACTTGCGGCGAGGACGGGCGCGTGCAGGCGGCCTTTGACCTCATGGGCATCCCCTACACCGGCGCGGGATACTTAGGCTCTGCCATTGCCATGGATAAGGATTTTACCAAGCGGCTCATCGCTGAGCTGGACGTGGCCACCCCCAAGTGGCGGCGGGCGGAGTATACGATGAAAGACATCGACAGCCTGACCAGCACCACCCCCGTGCCCTGCGTGGTGAAGCCCGTGGCCAGCGGGTCCTCCATCGGCGTTTTCATTGCCCACACGAAGAAGGAGCTGTACGCCGCCCTGGTGAAGGGCCTGGAGTTCGGCGGCCAGTGTGTGCTGGAGCAGTACGTCAAGGGCCGGGAGATCCAGGTGGGCATCTTAGCGGGCAAGGCCCTGCCCTCCATCGAGATCATCCCCAGCGATGGGTTCTATGATTATGAAAATAAATACCAGCCGGGCGCAGCCAAAGAGGTCTGCCCGGCGGAGATCCCCCCGGAGTGGGAAAAAGCCGTAGGGAAGGCGGCTGAGACGGTGTATGAGGCCCTGGGCCTGACCGTCTACTCCAGGGCGGATTTTATCGTCACCGAGGACGGCACCCCCTGGTTTTTGGAGATCAACACCCTGCCGGGCATGACCCCCACGAGCCTGGTGCCCCAGGAGGCCGCCGCCATCGGCCTGGACTACGCCGGCCTGTGCCAGCGGATCATTGACGAATCCCTCAAGGCCCGCAACGGCTGAGAGACGAGCATAAAGGAGAGAGCACGCACTATGGAACCAATGACAGTAAGAGAGCTGCTGGCCGCCACCGACGGCAAGCTATTGGGAGACGTCAGTCTGGACACGACCATTTCCGGCGTGGAGACCGACAGCCGGGCCGTCCATGACGGGGACCTGTTCGTGGCCATCCGCGGCGAAAACATCGACGGGCACCAGTTCATCACCGGGGCCCTGGAGGGCGGCGCCTTGGGCTGCCTGACCGCCGTGCCCCCGAAGGAGGCGGTGCCGGGGAAGTTCTATGTTCTGGTGGAGGACACGGTGCAGGCCTTGGGCCAGGTGGCCCGGGCCTATAAGGCCAAGTTCCCCATCCCGGTCATCGGCATCACCGGCAGCGTGGGCAAGACCACGACCAAGGACATGATCGCCTCCGTCCTGAGCCAGAAGTTCCGGGTCCTGAAGACCGAGGGCAACTACAACAACGAGATCGGCCTGCCCCTGACCCTCTTCCGTCTGAACCCCCAGCACGAGCTGTGCGTGCTGGAGATGGGCATGAACCACTTCGGCGAGATCGACTACCTGACCCGTATCGTCTCCCCCAACGTGGCGGTCATCACCAACATCGGCGACGCCCACATCGAGAACCTGGGCAGCCGGGAGGGGATCCTGAAGGCCAAGAGCGAGATCTTCCAGGCCATGACCGGCGACGACCTGGCCGTCCTCAACGGGGATGACCCCCTGCTGCGGACCTTGGACGGGAAGATCGCCCCCGGCATCCTCTGGTGCGGCGCGGATCACGAGCCGCCCTACGAGGCCAAAGAGATCCGGCAGATGGGCGCCAAGGGGCTGCAGTGCAAGATCAAGACCCCCAAGACCGAGTTTGCTGTGACCATCCCCGCCCTGGGCAACCACATGATCTATCCCGTTCTCATGGCCTGCGCCATCGGCGAAAAATTTGGCATGACCGGCGAGGAGATGAAGAAGGGCGTGGAGGCCTTCGTCCCCACCAAGATGCGGATGAACGTGATCCGTCAGGGCGACGTGACCATTCTGGATGACGCCTACAACGCCAACCCCCAGTCCATGCGGGCGGCGCTGGAAGTGCTGTCCCAGACCGACGCGACGTTCCGCGTGGCCGTCCTGGGTGATATGTTTGAACTGGGCGAGCTTGGCCCCGAGCTGCACCGGGGTATGGGCGAGTGCGCTGCTGCCCTGGGCAACATCGACGCGCTGCTGGCCGTGGGCGAGCTGGCCTGGAACATCTATGACGCGGCCCATCAGGCCGGCATGGAAGGGGCCATTTACGCCAAGGACCGGGCGGCGGCAAAGCCCTTGCTGGCCAACTTCATCCGGCCTGGTGCGGTGATCCTGGTCAAGGCCTCTCGCGGCATGGCCTTTGAGGAGCTGACCCGCGAGCTGCAGCGCTTGGCCCCCAAGAATTAAACCATAAAAAAGCGGGGGACAGCCCGGCTGGGCTGTCTCCCGTTTCTGGGTTCTTGTTTGCAGGTTTGACTGCAATGTTTAGGAACCGAAGTCCACGATCATCTTCCGGGGGGCGTTCTTCACCGTGTCCTCCAGCGTCTCCTCGTAGGGGGCGCAGGAGATGTTGCGGTCGGTGATCATGCCGGTGATGAGGAAGGCGGGGACCACGTCGTAGGCGGGGGTCCAGCCCTCGGCGTCGCCGCAGGGCAGACCGGCGGTGACGGAAGTAGGATCCCCCTCGGCCTGGCCGAAGGCGCTGCCGTCGGCGGCGCTCAGGTCGATGTCGTCGGCGTTCAGCACGGCGTAGAAGGGGATGGAGTGGAAGTAGCAGGCGATGGCCAGCTCATAGGCACCCACGGGGGCCTTCAGGTCGCCGTTTTTGGCGGCCAGCATGCCGTCCACCAGGACCATGTGCGCCCCCTGGCGGGCCAGGAAGGTGGCGGCGGCCTGGTCGGGGATGAGCGTGCAGAGTACGTTGTCCTTGCTCAGCTCCTGGGCCAGCAAGGTCCCGGCGGTCAGAGAGGGGCGGCCCTCGCAGAGGGTGACCTGCTCGATGAGCTTCCGCTTCCAGCCCCGGCGGGCGATGCCTAAGGCCCCGGTGGGGGCGGCGGAGTGGAACGCACCCCGGTCGGTCCGCAGCAGGACGCGGGTGCCCTCGCTCATGAGGTCGGTGCCGTTGCGGGCGGTGTTGCGGTCGGCCACGACCTGCTGCCGCTCAAACGTCACGGCGGTGGCCAAGAGGGTTGTGATGCGGTCTACGTTTTTGGTGTAGGCTTCGGGCGGATCCGCCATGAAGTCCAGGGCCAGCTGCATGTCCCGGCTATGGTTCCGGCTCTCCAGCAGCATGGCGCGGGCCCCGGCCAGGACCTCGTCAAACTGCGGGGTCTGCTGCAAGTCCTGGGCAGCCAGAGCGGCCTGACACAGGCCGTAGGCCCCGGCGATGGCAGCGATCTTTTCCTCCAGGATCGCACCGGAGGAGAGGACCTGGACCGTCTCTTCCAGGCTGGTGCAGGTGAGCCACCGCTCCTCCTGGGGATACACAGACTGGTCCAGCAAAGACAGGACGCTGTCCTGCCACAGAAGTGAAATCATGTTTAGTATGCCTCCTGTTCGGGGAGCGTGTTTTGAGGAAAGCTCAAAGCGTGCTCCGTTGGGTTGGCGTTATCATATCATATTTCGGGGCCACGCGCCACTCCCCCCCGGCAAAATTCTGCCGGGCGGCGCTGCGCCCCACAGAGGAAACACATCCATGATCGACATTGCGGTACGCGACTTAGTAAAAGAATATGAAGTGGGTCAGCCCGTTCTCAACGGCCTGACCTTTCAGGTGGACACCGGCGAGCGGGTGGGCATTTTAGGCCGGAACGGCGCGGGCAAGACCACGCTCTTCCGCATCCTCACCGGCCAGGAAGAGGCCGACAGCGGGCAGGTGATCATCCCCGCCGGGAAGCGGCTGGGGCTCATCTCCCAGATCCCCGTCTACCCCGCCGGGTACACCGTGGAGGACGTGCTGCGCACGGCCTTTGACGATCTCAAAGCCATGGAGCAGGAGATGGAAGCCCTCTCCGACCAGCTGGCCGGGGGCGACGCCCAGCTCCTGGCCCAGTACGACCGCTTGCAGGCGGCGTATGAAACGGGCGGCGGCTATGAGATCGAGACGCGCTTAGAAAAAATCTGCTCCGGCCTGGGTATCTCAAAAGACTTTCGGGCGAAAGACTTTGCCCAGCTCTCTGGCGGCGAGAAGACCCGCATCAACTTAGCTCGTCTGATTCTGGTAGATACTGAAATTCTGCTCCTGGACGAGCCGACGAACCATCTGGACCTGCACGCCACGGAATGGCTGGAGGATTACGTCAGCCATTACAAGGGCACGGTTCTGGTCATCTCCCATGACCGCTACTTTTTGGACAAGACCATTTCACGGGTCGTGGAGCTGAAGGACGGCAAGGCGGAATTCTATTCCGGAAACTACTCCTTCTATGCAGTGGAAAAAGAGAAGCGCTACCTGGAGCAGCTGCGGCAATACAAGAAGGAACAGGCGGAGCTGCAACGCCTCTCCGACACCGTGCGGATGATGCACGAGCACAACACGGAGCACCTGAACAAGCGGGCCTTCTCCATCGAGAAGCGCATGGCGAAGCTCAACCAGACCGCCCGGCCGGACCGGGTGAAAAAGCTCAAGGCCAAGTTCGGCCAGGCGGAGTTTCACGCCGCCGACCTGCTCTCCCTGCGGGATCTGAGCAAGACCTTTGGGGAGCGGACGCTCTTCCACGACGTGACCCTGCGCCTGGAGGACGGCGACCGGGTGGCCCTGCTGGGCGACAACGGGACGGGGAAATCCACGCTCCTGAAGATCATTCTGGGGGAGGAACCCCAGGACAGCGGCGTGGTGAAACAGGGCATCACCGTGAAGACCGGCTATCTGCCCCAGCAAATTCGCTTTGCCCACCCGGAGCGGAGCTTGTACGACACCATGATCTACGACGCCGGGTGCGACGCGCAGCAGGCGCGGGACAGATTGGGCCGCTTCCTTTTCCAGGGGGAGGATGTGTTCAAGCCGGTCTCGGTCCTCTCCGGCGGGGAGCAGAGCCGCCTGCGGCTTTGTATGCTGATGGACGAAAAAGTCAACTTCCTCATCCTGGACGAGCCGACGAACCACTTGGATCTGGATTCCAGAGAGTGGATCGAGGAAGCCGTGGAGGAGTATGAGGGCGCTCTGCTCTTCGTCTCCCATGACCGGTATTTCATCGACCGGTTCGCCACCCGCATCTGGACCCTGGAAAACGGCGTCATCACCGATTTCAAGGGGGATTACGCGGCCTACCAGGCCTGGCGGGAGCGGCAGAAGCAGCTGGCCCCGCCGCCCAAGCCGCAAAAAGAGGAAAAAGTCAAGAAAGAGAAACCCAAGCGGACCGGGGGCACCAAGCAGCTGAAAAAGGACTTGGCCGCCGCAGAAAAGCGGATGGAAAAGCTGGACCAGCTGATGGAGACCCTGAACGCCGAAAAGGAAGCGGCTGCTTCCGACTACCAAAAGCTCCAGGAGCTGGCGGAGCAGGAGGCGGAGTACACCGCCGAATACGACGCCCTCATGGAAAAATGGGAGGTGCTTTCCGAGGCCATTGCCGCCGAGGAAGGCTGAGTATTTTGCACCAACACGACAAAAGGAGAAGAACACTATGCCTGACAACAAGACCATCAACGGCTCTCAGTCTACCGACGAGAAGATGCAGGAGCTGTTTGACTTGCTCAACGAAAAGACCGAGGCCGGGGAGCTGGACGAATCCGCCGAGCTTCCCCAGGAGGAAGTGGACGACAGCCCCATGAGCAGCTCCGAGACCTCCGCCTATGAGTACAGCCTCATGATGAAGCAGTATGAAGCCATGCTGCTGGACTACCAGCGCCGGGAGGCCGAGGAAGCGGCCGAACAGGAAGCGGCAGAAAAGGCAGAGGAAACAGCTGCCGAGGCCGAGTAATGTGGGCGCAGCTCACCAAGGCCTGCCTGCGCCTGGAAGAGATCGAGACCCAGCTCTCCCAGCCGGAGACGTATGACGACCCGGACCTGGCCGCCAGCCTGAACAAAGAGCAGAAGGACCTGCTCCCCCTCGTGGAAGCGTACCGGCAGCACCAGAAAGCCCAGGCCGATTTGGACGGCCTGGCCGATCTGCTGGATGACCCGGAGTGCCGCCAGCTTGCCAAGGCCGAGGAGACGGCGCTCCGCGCGGAGCTGGACCGGCTGGAAGAAGAGCTTCGTCTCCTGCTCCAGCCCAAGGACCCCATGGACGGGAAAGACGTTTTCCTGGAGATCCGGGCGGGCGTCGGGGGCGAGGAGGCGGCGCTGTTTGCCGCGGACCTCTTCCGCATGTACTCCATGTACGGCGAAAAGCAGGGCTGGCGGCTGGAGCTGACGAACGTCAATCAGACCGAGCTGGGGGGCGTGAAGGAGCTTTCCTGCCTGGTGAAGGGCGAGACGGCCTATGCCAGACTCAAGCACGAGAGCGGGGTGCACCGCGTCCAGCGGGTCCCGGAGACGGAGTCCGGCGGGCGCATCCACACCTCCACCTGCACGGTGGCCGTGCTGCCTCAGGTGGACGAGGTGGACTTTACCCTGGACCCCAATGACCTGCGCATCGACACCTTCCGGGCCTCCGGGGCCGGGGGCCAGCACATCAACAAGACCGAGTCCGCCATCCGGGTGACCCACCTGCCCACGGGCACGGTGGTCGAGTGCCAGGACCAGCGGAGCCAGTATAAGAACAAGGACCGCGCCCTCTCCATCCTCCGCGCCCGGCTCTACCAGCGGGCAAAAGAGGAGCGGGAGGAGGCCATCGCCGGGCAGCGCCGCAGTCAGGTCGGCTCCGGGATGCGCAACGAGCGGATCCGAACCTATAACTTTCCCCAGGGCCGGGTGACAGACCACCGCATCGGCCTGACGCTCTACAAGCTCGACGCCGTGCTGAACGGCGACCTGGACGAGCTGGTGGAGGGCCTGATCCTGGCGGAACACAGACAACAGAAAGCGAGTGAGAACGAGGATGCGTAAGACGAATCGATACAATATGGAGCAGCTTTCCGACGCCGTGGCGATGCTGCGCAAGGGCGGCCTGGTGGCCGTGCCGACGGAGACGGTCTACGGCCTGGCTGCCGACGCGGAGAACAGCGCCGCCATCTGGACCCTCTTTGAGGTCAAGCAGCGGGAGCGGGAGAAGGCCTTTTCCATCCTGGTCACGGGCATGGACATGGTGGAGCGCTACTGCGAGAACATCCCCTCCGTGGCCTATGCCCTGGCTGAGAAGTATTGGCCCGGCCCGCTGACCATGATCCTGGAGGACAAGGGCGTGGTCTCTGCCCTGGTCAACGACGAGGGCGACACCCTGGGCGTGCGCTGCCCGGACCACCCCATGACCCAGAGCATCTTGCAGGAGGCCGGCGTGGCCCTGGCCGCCCCCTCCGCCAACCCCAGCGATCTGCCCAGCCCCAAGACGGCGCAGGAGGTCCTGGACTATTTCGACGGGCACATTGAGGGCATCGTGGACGGCGGCCCCTGCGCCGTGGGCGTGGAGTCCACCATCGTGGACCTGACCGGCGACGAGCCTGTGATCCTGCGGGAGGGCGGCATCCCGGCCCAGGAGCTTTTGGACTTCATCCGGGAGCACCAGGCATGACAGTCATCGGCATCACCGGCCCCACCGGGGCAGGGAAGACCACCGTGCTGCAAGCCTTGGAATCCCTGGGCGGCGTGCTCATCGACGCCGACGCCGTCTACCACGACCTGACCCGGTCCTCCCAGGCAATGCAGGCAGAGCTGATCGCCCGCTTCGGCCCCGTGTATGACGGAAACGAGCTGGACCGGAAAAAGCTGGGGGCCGTCGTCTTTCAGGACGAGAACGCCCTGGCCGACCTGAACCGGATCACCCACAAGTACATCGCCCGGGAGACCCAGCGCCGCATCGAGGCGGCGAAGGCCGCCGGGGCCACCGCCGTGGGCATCGACGCCATTGGCCTTTTGGAGAGCCAGCTGGTCGATTTTTGCGACTGCACCCTGGCCGTCACCGCCCCGGAGGAGCTGCGGGTCAAGCGCATCATGGCCCGCGACGGCATTTCCGAGGACTACGCCCGCCTGCGGGTGTCCGCCCAGAAGCCCAGCGCCTGGTTCCAGGCCCACTGCGACTACACCATCGAGAGCACGGAGGCCGACACGGTGGAGACCACCGGGGCACGGGCCAAGGCGCTCTTTGAAGAGATACTAGAGGTGAACAAAACCATGGAAGAAAACAAAAAGACCCCGGCCCAGCAGAAGCGGGACGCCTTGTTTTTCAGCCCCACCAACGGCTACGACCGTCTGGCGGACGGCGAGGAGCAGGCCATTCAGGACTACTGCGCGGGCTACAAGACCTTCCTGGACGAAGGCAAGATCGAGCGGGAGTGCGTGACCTACACCATCGCCCAGGCGGAGGCCGCCGGCTTCCGGCCTCTGGTTCGGGGCGAGGCCCTTCAGGCCGGTGACAAGGTCTACTATAATAATCGCGGCAAGTCCGTTATGCTGGCTGTGATCGGGCAGGAGAGCCTGGCGCAGGGCGCCGTCATCGGCGCGGCCCACATCGACTCCCCCCGCCTGGACCTGAAGCAGAACCCGCTGTACGAAGACAAGGAAATGGCCTACTGCAAGACCCATTACTACGGGGGCATCAAGAAGTACCAGTGGACCACCATCCCCCTGGCCCTGCACGGCCTGGTGGTCTTGCAGGACGGGACCTCCGTGTCCGTGCGCATCGGCGAGGACCCCGGCGACCCGCAGTTTACCGTGGGCGACCTGCTGCCCCATCTGGCGGGGGACCAGGCCAAGAAGACCATGGGGGCGATCGTGACCGCCGAGCAGCTGAATCTCTTTGTCGGCAGCCGTCCCTTTGATAAGGAAGCGGGGGCTGACCGGGTGAAGCTGGCGGTCATGGCCATTCTCAACGAGAAGTACGGCATGGTGGAGGAGGACTTCCTCTCCGCCGAGCTGATGGCTGTCCCCGCCGCCAAGGCCGTGGACATCGGCCTGGACCGGTCCGTGATCGGTGCCTACGGCCAGGACGACCGGGTCTGCGCCTACGCCTGCCTTAAGGCCCTGCTGGACCTGACCGAGACGCCCCGCCGCACGGCCATCTGCGTGCTGGCAGACAAGGAGGAGATCGGCTCCCTGGGCGTGACCGGGATGCAGTCTGCCGCCTTTGATACGTTTATGAGCGATCTGTGCCAGGGCCAGGGCGTGCAGCGGAAGACCTGCTATGAACATTCCTTCTGCCTCTCCGCCGACGTGACGGCGGCCTATGACCCCAACTTCGCCGAGGCCTACGAGCCGAGAAACAGCGCCTACATCAACTACGGCGTCTGCATCAGCAAGTACACCGGGGCGCGGGGTAAGTCCGGCGCGTCTGACGCCTCTGCCGAGCTGGTGGGCTATGTCCGCCGGACCTTTGCCGAGGCGGGCGTCATCTGGCAGCTGGCCGAGCTGGGCAAGACCGACCAGGGCGGCGGCGGCACGGTGGCCTGCTACATGGCCAACCGCAACATCGACACCATCGACGCCGGTGTGCCGGTCCTGTCCATGCACGCCCCCTTTGAGACCACGGCCAAGCTGGACTGCTACATGGCCTACAAGGGGATGCTGGCGCTGTATCAGCACTGAGCGCCCGAATGAACTAAGAAAGAGGTCGACCCTACATGAGCATCCTATCCTCGATTTTCCTGGGGCTGGTCCAGGGTGTGGCGGAGTTTCTGCCCATCTCCAGCTCCGGCCACCTGTCCCTGTTCCAGCACTTCTTTGGCATGGCGTCTGCCGACGGCAGCCTGTTCTTCGACGTGCTGCTGCACCTGGGCACCCTCATTGCCATTTTCGTCTATTACTGGAAGGACATTCTGGGCCTGCTGAAAGAGCTGGTCCACCTCATCCAGTGCGTCTTCTCCTCCCAGAAGCGCAAGGAGATGAAGCGCCTGCCCCCCGACGGGCGGATGATCCTGATGATCATCATCGCCACCCTGCCCCTGTTTGTCATCCTGCCCATCAAGAGCAAGGTGGAGGGGCTGTATGGCAACACCGTCTTCATCGGCGTGGCCCTGCTGCTGACGGGCTTCCTGCTCTTCTGGTCCGACCGGATGGCCAAGGGCAAGAAGACGGCCAAGTCCGCCACCATGCTGGACGCGCTCCTGGTGGGCGTGGGGCAGGCCATTGCGGTGGTCCCCGGCCTGTCCCGGTCCGGTACCACCATTTCCGCCGGCCTCATGCGGGGCTTTAGCCGGAAGTTTGCTGTGCGCTTTTCCTTCCTCATGTCCATCCCCGCGGTGCTGGGGGCCAATATCCTCAGCATCGCCGAGGCCGTGCAGGAGGGCATCGATACCTCGCTGCTGCCCGCCTACCTCATCGGCACCGCCGTGGCGGCGGTGTCCGGCTACTTTGCCATCGGCCTTGTGAACCTGCTGACCAACAAGGGCAAGTTCGGCAACTTCGCCTATTACTGCTGGGGCATCGGCGCGGCCGCCGTGGTGGCCAGCCTGATCTTCCACGGTTAAGACCAGACCCTGGATCGGGAGGAAACTATGTCTTCCACACAAAAGAAACCTGACAACACAAAACGCGCGGCTTCGGGAAAAGCCCCCGGCAAGCCCGCAAAAAGAGCAACTGCCAAGTCCTCTTCTGCCAAGAAGGGGACTTCGGCGCGTAAAAAACCCGCCGCCTACGCCCCCGACCTGGTGAGCCGAGGCATCGCGGCGGCGGTGTGCATCTTCCTGGCCCTGCTGGTGGCCCTGGGGATGTTCGGCATCCATGCCGTGGTCCCGGACCTGCTCAAGAAGGGCATCCAGGGGCTCATCGGCTATGGCTTCTGGATGGTGGCCTTCGTGCTGCTGTGGGCGGCGGGGCTGCTGCTGTTCCGGCGGGACCGGCGGCAGACCCTGCGCCTGTGGTGCCTGGGGCTGCTGCCGGTGGTGGGGGGTGCCCTGCTGCACATCCTGCTTTGGCCGGGCACGTATCCCATTGACTTTCATCTCGTGGGCCGGCTCTGGACCGACGGGGTCCAGAGCATGGGCGGGGGTGTGGTCTCCGGCTTTTTGGCGGTGGTGACCGTGAAGGGCATCAGCCGCCTGGCGGCGGGCCTGGTCTTTGCCCTGCTCTTTGCGATCCTGCTGGCCCTGGCGGCCCATGTGACCCGTGGACAGGTGAGCGGAGCCGTGAGCAGGGCGCGGGACCACCACGCCCAGCGGGCCGCCCGCCGGGAGAAGTACGCCGAGTACGATGATGAAGATGAATACGAGGACGATTACGACGACTATGATGACGAGGACTGGGACGAGGACCCCGCCCCCGCCCCCTACGCTGCCCGCGAAGCGCGGCGCCCTGCGCCCCGCCCTGCTGTCTCCCTCTGGCCCTTCCCCCGCCGCAAACGGGCGGCGGACGTGCCCCTGGACGACCCGGAGAAGCTCCAGGCCAAGCGGGATGAGGAGAAGGCCCAGCGGAGAAGCCATCGCGCCCAATCGAAGCCCTCAGCCCGATCCCTCCGACCAGACGAGGGGGAGATGCTCCCCGCCGACACCCTCTTCCACCGGGAGACCGGCGCGGCGGCGCAGCAGGAGCCGGAGCTTGCCCCCGCAGACGATCTCCAGCCGGACGCCCCCATGACCGAAGCCGGGGACGCGCCCATCTGGCAGCCGCTGGAGGGGATTCCTTCCCCCAACGTCGCCCCTGCGGCGACGGCGGCGAACCCCGCCGGAAGCCCTGGCGTAGCCGCCGGTGCGGCGGGCGCAGTCGCCGGGGCAGCTGTGGGTGCCGCCGCCATGGCCATGGCCGAGGCCAAGCCCCAGAGCAAGGCCCAGCGGCAGGCGGAGATCCACCAAGAGGCCGCCGCGGTGGGGCAGTCCATTCAGGAGACCCTGGACCAGGAGGAGCGGGAGTATGTCTTCCCCTCCCTGGACCTGCTGGCCGCCCCCAGCCGGGAGGGCAACCAGGCCGCCAAGGAGGAACTGGACGACACCTTGTCCCGGCTGGCGGAGACGCTGAAATCCTTCGGCATCAACGGCCGGGTCATCGGGGCCGTGCAAGGCCCCTCGGTCACCCGCTATGACGTGAGCCTGGAGCAGGGCGTCCGCCTGAACAAGCTGACCAACCTGGCCGACGACGTGGCCCTGGCCTTGGGGGCGTCCAGCGTTCGGATCGCCCCGGTTCCGGGAAAGATCTCGGTGGTGGGCGTAGAGGTGCCCAACCAGATCGTCACTCCGGTGCCCATCCGGGAGGTGCTGGAATCGCCCAACTTCCAGCGGCATAAGTCCAGCGTGGCCTTCTCCGTGGGCAAGGACATCGGCGGGAACTACATCGTAGGGGACTGCTCCAAGCTGCCCCACATGCTCATTGCCGGTACCACCGGCTCCGGTAAGTCGGTGTGTATTAACTCCCTGCTCATCAGTATGCTGTATAAATCCACTCCGCAGGAGCTGCGTCTCATCATGGTGGACCCGAAAATGGTCGAGCTGGGGGGCTACAACGGCATCCCCCATCTGCTCATCCCTGTGGTCACCGACCCGAAGAAGGCCGCCGGCGCCCTGCAATGGGCCGTGACGGAGATGATGAAGCGCTACCGCATGTTCGCCGAGGCGGGCGTGCGGGACCTGGCGGGCTACAACCACTGGGCGCAGGGGCAGGAGGGCTTAGAGCCGCTGCCGAAAGTCGTCATCGTCATCGACGAGCTGGCTGACCTCATGCTGGTGGCGGCGAAGGAAGTGGAAGAATCCATCTGCCGCGTGGCCCAGATGGGCCGTGCCTCCGGGATGCACCTGGTCATCGCCACCCAGCGGCCCTCGGCGGATGTCATCACGGGCCTTATGAAGGCCAACATCCCCTCCCGCGTGGCCTTTGCCGTGGCTTCCTCGCTGGAGTCCCGCATCATCTTGGACACCACCGGCGCGGAAAAGCTGGTGGGCAAGGGCGACATGCTCTGGTTCCCCCTGGGGGCGGGCAAGCCGCTGCGCGTGCAGGGCTGCTTCATCTCGGATGAAGAGGTGGCCGAGGTGGTCGCCAGCGTGAAGCAGAACGCTGCCGCCGACTACGACGACCAGGTCATGGCCGAGATCGAGCAGCACGCGGCCAACGCCGACAAGAAGGGCAAGTCCTCCGGCGCTGCCGGGGCCTATCCCGGCGGGGAGGAGGACGGCGAGGAGCAGGACGAGCGCTTTGAGGACGGCGTCGAGGCCATTCTCGAAGTGGGCCAGGCTTCCGTCTCCATGCTCCAGCGGCGCTTAAAGCTGGGCTATGCCCGCGCGGCCCGCCTCATGGACCAGATCGAGGCCAAGGGCATCGTCGGCCCCTCGGAGGGGGCCAAGCCCCGGCAGATCCTCATCACCAAGGACCAGTGGCGTCAGATGCAGTCCGGCCAGCCCCTTGGGGAGGAGCCGCTGCCGCCGGTGGAGGAGGAGATCCTGACCTTCGACCCGGTGCCCCAGGATTTCCTGGAGTGACCCCATTGACACGACTGGAAAGCAGGGAAACCTATGAGAAACAAGAAACCATCGCCCCCCAACCACATGGCCATCCAGTGGCATGACTATGTCCAGCAGGAAGGGGAGCAGAGCATCCTGACGGCCTCCTTAACGGCCAAAGCCTCCGTGGTGGGGCGGACGGGGCTGATGCTCCTGGCCTGCGGCACTGGGGCCTGGCGGGTGCGCAGCTCCATGAACGCCATGGCCGCCAAGCTGGGCCTGGTCTGCGCGGCGGACATCGGGCTGACCAGCTTAGAGTACACTTGCTTTGACGGAGAAGCGGGATTTTCGCAGACCTTGACTCTGACCTCCACGGGGGTGAACACCGCCAAGCTCAACCGCTTGGAACGCTTTGTGGAGGAATTTTCCATGAGCGACGGGTCCCTCTCTGGGGAGGATCTGCACATCCGCCTGGACGAGATCGAGGCCCTGCATGGGCTGTATTCTACCCGTCGCCTGGCGATGGCGGCGGCCCTGGCCTGCGGAGCCTTTACGTTTCTGTTGGGCGGCGGCCCGGTGGAGATAGCCTTGGCCTTTTTGGGGGCCGGCATCGGCAATAGCGTGCGCAGTATGCTCACCAAGCGCAAGTACACGCTCTTTCTGTGCGTGGCGCTGTCGGTGGGTGCGGCGTGCCTGGTGTATGCCGGGTGCTTGAAGGGCGCAGAACTGCTCTTTGAAGTGGATCCCCGCCACGAGGCCGGGTATATCTGCGCCATGCTATTCATCATTCCGGGCTTTCCGTTCATCACCAGCGGCATCGACCTGGCCAAGCAGGACATGCGCTCCGGCCTGGAGCGGCTGGCCTATGCGGTGATGATCGTCCTGGTGGCGGCGCTGGCCGCCTGGCTCATGGCGCTGCTGCTGGGGCTGACGCCAGTGGATTTTCCGCCCCTGGACCTGTCAGAGGGAGCGAAGATGCTCTTCCGGCTGATTGCCAGCTTTTGCGGCGTGTTCGGCTTTTCGCTGATGTTCAACAGTCCCATCCCCCTGGCGGCGGCTGCTGCTGGGATCGGGGCGGTGAGCAACACCCTGCGCCTGGAGCTGGTGGACTTGGCAAATCTCCCGCCTGCGGCGGCGGCTTTTCTGGGGGCGCTGACGGCGGGGCTACTGGCCTCGGCCTGGAAGGGCTGGGTGGGTTACCCGCGCATCGCCATTACTGTCCCCTCCATCGTCATCATGGTGCCAGGGCTGTATTTCTACCGGGCGGTGTATAATCTGGGTATCATGGACCTGACGACCTCGGCCTCCTGGATGGCCTCGGCTTTGCTCATCGTGCTGGCGCTGCCCCTGGGCCTGATCTTTGCCCGCATCATGACGGACCGGCGGTTCCGATACTCCACATGAAAAATGTCCTGCCCCCCGATCGGGAGCAGGACATTTTTCTGCGTGGTGTTTGGATCGTTTAGAGGGGCAGAGAGTCGCTCCCGGCCAGGCGGAACATGCTCTCCCGGCAGGCCAGGGCGATGCCGTCAATCTGTTCCAAGTGGTGAAGCAGGCGGTGCTCAAACTCCTTCAGGGGCAGCAGGACGCCCAGCTCGTCGTAGGGCCGTTGGCGCTTATAACCGGTGTCCTGGCCATAGAAGACCAAGGCGGTGGGGCAGCTGTCCTGAATGGCGTTGAAGGCATCGAAGACGACGCTGTAAGCCTGGGCCTCGGACAGGCCCAGCTGGGCCGTGTCGGGCAGGGCATAGAGAGCCAGGACTCCCTGCCGGGCGGGGATACGGACTTCTTTGGGCTGCCCCTCTCGGTCATACTGGTGCCGCAGCTGGCTTCCCTCCGCCAGATACAGGGCGGAGCGGGGCACGCAGGTGTGGTCCTGGCGCAGCTCAGAGAATTTCCGTAGGGTGCGGGGAGATACGGCCTCTCGGACCTGGGGCAGCACGGCCCCGTCCTCGCTGGTGAGCAGGCGGGGGTTGTCCCCCTCCTTGCCGCCAAATCGATTGGGGATGAGAAAGGCCGCCCGCAGCAGGTCGAACATGGTGTTGCCGCACAGCCCCACCAGAAAGGCGGAGAGGTCTTGGTTTTCATAGGCCCGCAGCAGGCCGTAGGGCATGGTGCGGCTGACCAGCCCCTCGGTATCGGTATAATCTTCCAGCTCTGCGCAGAAAGTCTCATACAGCCGGGCCTTGGCCTGGGGCTGGCTGAGAATTTTTTGAAAGAGGGCTTCCGGGTGAGTTTCCCGTGGGAAGAGAGATGTCATGGCAATGCCTCCTATGACGTGAACAGGAATGGATGCGTTCAAGAGCATGATACACCCGCACAGAAAAAAACACAACCAAACAAATTCCGAATAATTTCTTGCGAAAAGGCCCCCGGAACGATTGCAGTCCTGGGGGCCTGCTGTTATAATAGAACCAGTCACCTGAATCAAACCAGTCACCTGCTGATACTAACGGAGAAGAGGTTTGTGCGATGCCCTTCGACGATCCCATTTATTTAGACCGAGACAGCTTTGAAGAGCTGATGGTCGACACAGACGAACATAGACTTTGCTGGATGTACCACGACCTGCTCTCCAGCGCCAGGATCGCTTGGCTGCTGGACGAATCTGCGGGCAAGGGCAGCGACGTTCACGAGAGCTGGGCCTCCATGGCCTGGGTCGCTGCGGGGCACCAGCCGGGGAGCTTTTACCTGCTCTACAAGTGGTATGAGGACTCCTGGGGCCCACCCCAGCGCAGCGACCTGTACTATGTGGAGCCGGGCGGCAGCGCGGGGGACCTGCGTGTGCGGGCCTTGGACCAGTCCTTCCGGGAGAAGCTGAACCGGCGGGAGCTGGCCTGGTGCGACAGCTTCCCGGCCAGGGTGAGCCGCAACGCGGCCTACTTCTTCGGCGACCAGGACTTCTGGATCAGCCAGATGGAGACCCTGCTGCAAGTGGCCCAGAGCAGCCCCGGCCAGGAGCTGGCCGCCTTTGACCGCTACTTTGGCCGCCGCCCGGACGGGGAAAAGGCCATGCTGGGCGGGACCATGTCCGCCTATTTCCGCAGCATCGAGGCCGTCCGCTCCGTGTTATACGGCCTGCTGGAGAGCGACGGCCGTATGGCCTCGGCGGGCCACTATCTGGGCACGGAGGCCCTGCTGGCCGCCCTGCGCCCCCTGACGGATGCGGTGGATGTCCGGATGCTGCCGGACCTCACGGACTTTTTCGAGCACCTGGCCCAGCGCTTTTACGAAGGCCCCAGCCTGGGGGCCTATCTCACCCGGCAGGCCGGGCGCATTTTGGAGACCAGGACGGAGTCCGGCCAGCTGCGCTGGCTGCGGCTGAACAACCAGTCCGGCCGGATGCTCCTGCGGGAGCTCTACTGCCGCTGCGCCCCCAGCCTGGCCTGGGACGTGTTCCACCGCTGGAACGGGGCCTTGTATTTCACCGCCCTGCGCCGGCCCTTGGGCGGGGAGCTGCCCAGAGGGGTGTGCGTGCTGGCGCGGTTTGAGGACCAGACGGGGCGGGACGTGACGTCCCTGTTCTGGCTGTCCAACGTGACGGGCGGGGAAGTCCGCCTGTGCGAAGGGGAGTTTCTGGAGGATCTGCTGGACCAGCTGCTGGACAGCTACATCCCTACCGTGGACCTGCCTGTGGGCCGGCTGTGGGCGGCGGGCGATGTGGCCGCCTGCTCCTTCCGGCTCCAGGACGCTTTTTATCACTATTACCGGGGCAGAAGCTAGCCCCGTGCAAGGAGGGTCACCACCGTGAAGACCGCAGTTGTCACCGACGGAAAGTACCGCGCCTCTCTGGCTGCGGTCCGCGCCCTGGGGGCGGCGGGGTTCCGCGTCGTGGTGACCCAGACGAAAGGGGAGGCCGCCGCTGCGCCGGCCTCCTTTCTCTCCCGTTATGCCGCCGAGACGCGCTGGATCGACGGCTCCTGCAAGGAGGATGCCTACGGGCAGAACTTGCTGGCCTTGCTGGGGGAGTATGATACCCCCGTCCTCTTCTGCACCGGGGCAGACACCTTAAACCTGGTCAGCCGACGGCGGGAGGAATTTGCCGCCGTGGCCCGGTTCCTTGTGGCCCCGCCGCAGGTGCTGGACGACCTCAACGATAAGGAGACCGTTCACCAGAGGGCCATTGAACTGGGCCTGCCGGTGCCGGAAGAATTTGCGGCGGTGCCGGACCGCTACCCCGTGGTCATCAAGCCCCACTGCGGCGAAAAGGTGGGGCTGAAAGCGCGGGAGCGCTATGTCATCGCGGAAAACACCGCCGATTACATGGCGAAATACTCCGCCATGGCCCGGTATGACGCGGACCCCATCGTGCAGGAAAAAGTGGTCGGCCCCGGCGAGGGCGTGAATTTGCTGCTGGATGAACAAAGCCGGCTGATCTGCGCCTTTTGCCACCGGCGGCTGCGGGAGTACCCCGCCAGCGGCGGGCCCTCCACCTGCTGCGTGAGCTTTTACGACGCGGGGATGATCGACCAGGCCTATCGTCTGCTGGCCAGCTTTGGCTTTGTGGGCATGGCCATGGTGGAGTTTAAGGGCGGCAAGATCCTGGAGGTGAACCCGCGGGTGTGGGGGAGCTTCCCCCTCTCCGTCTGCTGCGGCTCGCCCTTTACGGCGCTGTATGCGAACGCGGCGCTGGGGGGATCCGTGGACTATACGCCCCAGGACTTCCGGGCGGGGGTCAAGATGCGCTATCTGTTCAACGATGGCATGGCGGTTCTCGATTACCTGCGCCACGGGAAGCTGCGCCCGGCCCTGGCTGGGATCGCGGACTTCTTCGGCACCCGCGAGGCGCTGAACCAGGCAGACGACAAAGCGGCCTACCGGGCCTATCTGCGCGACACCTTGAGGAGGCATGGCCAATGAAACTGACGCTCGACTTACATGTCCACTCGGACGCATCTTTTGACGGGCGGATGTCCGTGCGGCAGATCGCCCTCCTGGCCAAAGCCAGGGGCATCGACGGGGTGGCGATCTGCGACCACGATGTTGTCTACACCGGCCCCACGGAGGTGGAGGGCGTGCTCATCATTCCGGGGGCGGAGTTCTCCACGGAGCATGGGCATCTGCTGGGCCTGTTCCTTACGGCGCCCATCCAGCACACCACCTGGAAGGAGACCGTCCAGGCCATCCACGACCAGGGGGGCATCACGGTGCTGGCCCATCCGTATCAGAACAAACGCTCTGGCTCATTGGAGCCGTTCCGGCCCATTCTGGACGACATAGACGCCGTGGAGACCTGGAACAGCCGGGCGAACCGGAAATATCCCCACGCCAACGACAATGCCTTTATCATGGCCCTGATGAGGGACAAACTCTCCACCGGCGGCAGCGACGCCCACGTCCCCCAGGAAGTGGGACAGGGCTTCCTCACCGTTGATGTGGAGGAGCGGACGCTGGCGGCAGTGAAAGCCCAGATCCTCGGCGGCTACAAACCGGAGGGGGGGCGCTATTGGGGGCACGGCAGGCCCAGCTCCGCCCGCTATGTGGCCAGCAGCCAGCGCACCAAGCTCCGTAAGGCCCACGCGGGGGCGGGGGCCTACGCCAAGTGGGGGCTTTTTTCGCTCAACTGCCTGCGGCAGGACGCGGCCCGGACGCTCCGAGAACTGAAACAAAAACTACCTGCCCGCCTGCCGAAGGAATTTCGGGAGATCGAGAAAGAGCTGGAGAACCTGGATGACGGGGACGATCCCCTGCTCTGAGGCGGCGCAGACAACCATATCGCCCCGGTCCCAGAGGGCCGGAGCAAGAAAGGAGATCAGGCTTCATGTCTTTGATCGTGAAAGCCGGGAAGGCAGGCAAACGCGTGCTGAAAAAATTCCTGCCGGAGGAGAAACACCATGTCAGCTACACCCGCCGCATCGAGCGCGTTCAAACCGGCGAGCGGGTGGTGGCCATGACCTTTGACGACGGGCCGATGGACCTGCCATCCAGCCCGGATAAATTTGACGGACGGTCCCTGACCGACATCCTGCTGGACACCCTGGCCGAGTACGACGCCAAGGGGACCTTTGACGTGGTGGGGGACACCAGCGAGAACTACCCTGACGTGGCCGGGAAGACCGGCCAGGCCGACTGGGGCGGCGTGAAGTATGACCACTACCCCGACATCAACCAGGACGACCGGGGCGGCGTGGTGCATAACCCCCGCCTGGTCCGGCGGATCCTGGACGAGGGGCACCAGATCACCAACCACAGCTACCGCCATGTGCTCTTTGGCAAGAAGCCCTTTGTCTACGGCAAGCGGGACCACTTCCACGGCCTGGACGAGGTGGTGGCGGACCTGAGCCGTCTGCACAGCCTGATGCAGAAAACGTATGGCTACACCATGACCATGAGCCGCCCGCCCCATTATGTGGACCGGATCGAAGGGGGCTTTTCCAGCTACGACGCCTACGACCAGATGGGCTACCTCTACATGGCCGCCTCCTTTGACGGGGCCGGTTGGCTGCCCCTGCACCACGGCTCGGCCCAGGAGAGCCTGCAGGCGGAGGCGGAGGCCATGGTGGCCCCCATGCGCCACCTGCTGGCCCAGGACCCGGACGCGCTGGCCGGGCAGATCATCTTCCAGAAGGACGGCTATAACATGGCCCGCCGCACCCCCGTGGCCTTTGGCCTGGCCCGGCAGCTGAAGCTGCTGAAGGACTACGGCTATCGGGTCGTGACCGTGCAGCAGCTGCTGGACGAATACAGCCCCTTTGCCGACGTGGGCCAGGACGAGCCTCTGTTTGCCAAGCTGGCCCAGCTGCAAAAAACGCGGGGCATCGTCTACTCCGACAACCGCCTGCGCCTGGACGCCCCCATGACCTGGGGCGAGCTGGCCATGCTCCTGGCCCCCAGGGGCGAGAGCATCCAGCGCCGCATCCAGCGCATCCGGGAGACCGGCACCGCCCAGCACGCCAACTGGGGGGCGATGGACTGGTGCGCCGAGCAGGGCATTCTGAAATACGCCATGGACCCGGACGGGGCCGTGACCAGCCTGCCCGGCGAGTTCTTCGCTTCCTGCACGACCTACACCCGCCGGGCGGTGTACGAGGCCTTCCGGGGATAACTGCCGCTTCGCGCAGGACAACATAATAATAAGGAGGCACCCCCTATGGAATACATCAGACTGACAGTAGAAGGCCCCATTGCGGTGGTGACCATCCACCGGCCGGCGTGCCGCAATGCCCTCAACAGCCAGGTCTACCGGGAGATCATCGCCGCCCTGCAAGACGTGCGGGACCGGGACGACGTGCGTGTGGTCCTGCTCACCGGGGCGGGAGACAAGGCCTTTGCCGCCGGGGCGGACATCGCCCAGATGGTGCAGGAGTCTCCCCAGTCCGGGCGGCGGCTGTCTGCCCTGTGTCACGAGGCGGCGGAGCTGCTGGAGACCATGCGGCAGGTGACCATTGCCGCCGTGAACGGCTACGCCCTGGGCGGCGGCTGTGAGCTGACCCTGGCCTGCGACCTGCGCATCGCCAGCGACCGGGCCAAGTTTGGTCTGCCGGAGGTCACCCTGGGCATCATTCCGGGGGGCGGCGGCACCCAGCGCCTGCCCCGGCTGATCGGGGTGGCGAGGGCAAAAGAACTGATCTTCACCGGCGGCGTGATCGACGCGAAGGAGGCCGACCGCATCGGGCTGGTCAACCGCGTCGTGCCCCACGACGACCTCATGGACACCTGCCGGAGCCTGGCCAAGACCATCGCCCAGAACGCCGGTTACGCCGTCTCCCTGGCCAAGGAAGCAATCAACGCCAGCGGCGACACGGACCTGAAAAACGGCCTGCGCCGGGAGGCCGACCTGCTGGGTCTGGCCTTTGCCACCCACGACAAACAGGAGGGCATGACGGCCTTTTTGGAGCGCCGGAAGCCGGAATTTACGGATTTTTAAGCGCTCGGAAAAAAGATGACAAATTGATAAACCCTTGCGCCCCAAGGGTTTGCGGGTGTTTTACAGGCTGATTTGTAGAAAATCAGCCTGTATTTTTGTGCAATGGTAACGAAATTGTGGCAAACTATTAACAAATTGGTTACAAAACGGAACGAATTGATAACGAATCGGATAAAAAACAGCAACAAACCGAAACAAGATTTTAGGAAATTCTCACAAACCGGCCGCAAAATTCGGCCGGTTTTCCGCCGGGAGGGCGATTTGCCAAGGGGGGCGGGCTTCGTGTATAATGCCCCCAGCAAGCGCCGCCGGGGCGAAACAGAGAGACGTTCCCCGGCCCGACGAGAAGCCAAGAAGGCCGTGCTCGCCTGTCCCTTTCGGGCGTTTGCAGGTGGGACAGCGGAGCAGAGCCTTCCCGACGACAGGAGTTCCACATGAAAAAAATCTTGATCGTGGCGATGCTGTGCATGGCCCTGGTGGCCACCATGGCCCCCGCCGCTGCCGCCGCCGACACCAACTATGCCCAATGCATGGCGGCCATCCAGGAGCAGAAGACCATCCAGGCCCAGGCCCACCAGACCGCCACCACCCTGCGGAAGAAGGGCTATAAAGACAGCAGCGCCTATGTCCAGGCCGCCAAGAGCACCTGGAACGAGGCCCAGGCCGCCATCCAGGGCTACCAGAAGCTGGCCAAATACACCGACGAAGACATCCGCATCCTGACCACCACCGTCTTCCATGAGGCCGGCCACACCACCGAGCAGCTGCGGCAGTATGTCGCCCAGGTGGTGCTCAACCGGGTGAAGGACAGCCGCTTCCCCAGCACGGTGAAGGCCGTCATCACCCAGCCCGGCCAGTACGCCACCAAGTACGCCGATGCCTCCACCACCCAGTCCGTGAAGAGCAAGGACGCGGCCAACGGTACTTACTACTACGCCATGTGCGAGAACGCCGTGAAGACCGCCATGATGGGCCAGGTGAATATGCCCTCCAACGTCCTCTATCAGGCCAACTTCTCCCAGGGCAAGGGCGTCTGGAAGTCCGTGAGCTTCAACAGCGGCTGGTATTCCAGCACGAGCTACTTCTGCTACGGATAATGAAACCCTGACAACAGCACAAAGGCCCCCGAACCACTTGTTCGGGGGCCGATTTTTTTGGCTTGTTTCCGTTGGGCAGCTTACAATAATTTTTCCAGGCAGACCAGCCGGATGCCGGGGATGCCGTTGAAGTCGCAGGACACGATGCCCACCTCTTGGTAGCCCAGACCGGCGTAGAGGGAGCGGGCGGCGGCGTTGCGCTCGTTGGTGTCCATGCGCAGGGCGGTGCAGTTTCGCTTGCGGCCCAGGTCTTCGTAGAAGTGTACGAAGCGGGTGGCGCAGCCCCGGCCCTTATAGCTGGGGTCCACCACCAGGGTGTGGAGAACGAGAACGGCGTCCGGGGCGTCGTCCCGGCTCCAGGGGGCGTCGGCGTAGACGTCCACCTGCGCCTGGTCGATCTTGGCGGCGGCGACGATGCGCCCCTCCTCCTCGGCGACGTACAGGCTGTCGGCCTGGAGCGCGTCGACAGCGGTCTGGCGGGTGGGGTAGATGGCGCGGATCCAGCCGATGGCAGCGCGGCCGGTCTCTTCTTCGGTGTGGATGGCGTCGTAGATGGCGGCGATCTGGTCCAGGTCGCCGGGAACGGCTTGGCGGAACATGGGAAACGGCTCCTCTCTTGGGGAATGATTTTTTCTGATTTTAGCACCGAAGCCCCGCTTTTTCAAGCGCCCGGTGGACAAACGGGTGGAATCGTGGTAAAATAATACAATTATCGACAATGAAATGGAGAAAGACAATGGAATTGAAAGTTATGACTTGGAATATACAAGGGGCTGCCGTACTGTCATGGAATAAGTCATATGAGATTAAAAAAGAACTTGTCGATAAAATTTTCGACCAAAAGGCGGATGTTGCTGTTTTGACGGAACTAGTCATTTCAAAAGGGTGGGATTATTTTCAAGAGCGACTTGAAGATAATGACTATATTTGGTTTATGACAAACAGAACTGGGAAAAATGGGATACTCATTTTCATAAAAAAACATCTGGTGGACAAGAAAAAACTCGTCCATAGTTTGTATCAAGGAAACACAATTTTATCTAATACGGATGATTGCAATATTTTACGAGTAACACTTCCTGTATTTCAAAACAAAACTCTGACACTCATGGGTGTCAGAATGGAAACTGGAACAACAGAAGCTTCGAAAGTTTCTTTAAAAGCGCAATATGATGCGGAGAGGAAAGCACTCGATCAGGTTCTTTTCCCTAAAATAGAACCGCCAAATGATATGTATATTGTGTGTGGGGACTTTAATAATGCTCGATGCTTGGGAGACTTGACGAAAAGATTCAATCTCGAAGACTATCAAGGATATGCCCAGAGCGGGTACAATTTAAATATTATTAAAGATGCATTTGATGGAATTGGATTTACGATGGCAGATATCGGAGATACCAATCGTGGTATACCGTCATGGAGAGGATATATCCCGAATGATCATATATTTGTGCGTGGATTTGAAAATATAAAGCAATGTGAACGGGAATCGGCTGACAGTTTATCCGACCATGACATCATTTGGGCGAAACTAGAGTATTAAGCGATTGACGAAAAGAGGCATCACAATGATCTATTGCGTTTCAGATATTCACGGGGAGTTTACCAAGTACAAGAAACTCCTACAAAAAATTGAATTTTCTGTCGATGATACGTTGTATGTGCTAGGCGATACGCTTGATCGCGGAACAAACTTTTCTTCCGTCCTGTTTGACATGATGCAGCATGAAAATATCATTCATCTCGTCGGAAATCATGATTTCATAGGGGCGCTTTGCCTGGGTCAGTTGTCGAAAGAAATCACAAACGAATCGCTGGAAAATTTTGATAGCAACACGCTTGAAGTCATTTTAGAGTGGCTGAACGATGGCGGAGAGGTAACCATGAAAGACTTCTCCCGCCTTTCCCAAGAACAGAAAGATGATATTTTAGATTATTTAAATGAGTTTGAATTGTATGCGGAAGTTTGTGCAGGCGGCAAGCATTACATTCTTGCTCATGCTGGATTGGGAAATTTCTCCCCTGAAAAAAGGCTGGAAGACTATTCACTGGAAGAGTTGGCGTTCTCCCGCACAGACTACTCGAAAGCACTTTTTCAAGATAAGATCCTTGTCACAGGACACACGCCTACCAGTCTGATTTCTGAAAACCCGAAACCTGGTTACATATACAGAGGGAATCATCATATTGCCATTGATTGTGGTTGTGGCTTTGGCGGGAGGCTCGGAGCAATTTGTCTGGATACAGGGGAAGAATTCTATGTGGAGTAAGATGCTTTGACAAGCGGTTTTCTAATATAACAAGAAGGGCCTGTTGCAGGAAGAAATATGCTGCGGCAGGCTCTTCCTGTATCCAAAGATATTATCTTGAGGGAAAAGACAGCACCTTTTCAAGCGCCCGGTGGACAAACGGTGGGATTCGTGGTAAAATAACACGGATTATATGCAGGCTGCGCCCCTTGCGGGAGAAGGGCCTGCCCAATGGAGATGCGAAACTGTGCGAAAAGAAATCATGGGCGTGTCCTTTGACGACGTGACCCTCCCCCAGGCCATTGCCGCCGGGGAAGAACTGGCCAAAGGGCCGGGGTGTGCCTATGTGGTGACCCCAAACCCTGAGATCGTAAACATGGCCCGCCAGGACCCGGCGTATGGGGCCATTCTGAACGGGGCGGGCCTGGTCCTGCCCGACGGCATCGGCGTGGTCCACGCGGCCAAAATTTTAGGCACCCCCTTGCAGGGGCGGGTGCCCGGCATCGACTTTGCCACAGGGCTTGTGGCCCGCATGGCCGAGACGGGCCTGCGGCTGTATCTGCTGGGGGCCAAGCCGGGGGTCGCCGAGCAGGCCGCCGAGAACTTAAAACAGACCCACCCGAACCTGATCGTCTGCGGCACCCACGACGGGTATTTCCAGGACGCTGCCCCCGTGGTAGAGGCTGTGAAAGCCGCGCAGGCGGACGTGGTGTTTGTCTGCCTGGGCGCCCCCAAGCAGGAGCGGTGGATGGCCGAGTACGGTCCGGCCACCGGGGCCCATCTGCTGGTGGGCCTGGGGGGCGTCCTGGACGTCTACGCCGGGAACGTGAAGCGGGCCCCGGCCGTGTGGCAGAAGCTGGGGCTGGAGTGGTGCTATCGGCTCCTGCATCAGCCCAGCCGGATCGGCCGCATGGCGAAGCTGCCTCTGTTTCTGGTGGAGGCGGCACGGGAAAAGCGAAAGAAGGGCTGAGCCATGCCAAAAGGAAGACTCATCGTCATCGAGGGGACCGACGGGTCCGGGAAGTCCACCCAGTTTGCCCGGCTCTGCCAGCGGGCAGAGGCGGCGGGCATCCCGTTCCAGCGCCTGGTCTTTCCCCAGTACCAGGAGGAATCCTCGGCGCTGGTACGGATGTATCTGGGGGGCGAGTTCGGCAAGCACCCGGAGGACGTGAACGCCTACGCCGCCTCCAGCTTTTACGCCGTGGACCGCTATGCGTCCTGGAAAAAAGTCTGGCAGCGCTGGTATGAGCGCGGGGGCCTGGTGCTGACGGACCGATACACCACCTCCAACGCCGTCCACCAGGGCAGCAAGCTGCCCGACGAGGAAAAGGGCCCCTTTTTCCGCTGGCTGGCGGACTTTGAATACCGCCGGCTGGGCCTGCCGGAGCCGGACCTCGTGCTCTATCTGGACATGCCGACCGACCAGGCCATGACTATGCTGCGCCAGCGGGAGGCCGCCACCCACACCAAGGGGGACATCCACGAGACGGACGGGGCGTATCTGGCCGCCTGCCGCCAGGCTGCCCGCCAGGCGGCGGACCTGTACGGCTGGCACACCATCCCCTGCCTGGACGAGCGCGGCCGGCTGCGGGACATCGACACCATCCACGAAGCACTTTGGCAGGCGGCGCTGCCCCTGCTGACCCAAGAAGGAGAAAACGATGGGAACACAAGTTTCTGAAGTGAAAAAGATCTTACGCCAGCAGATGCGCGAAGCCATGGCGGAGATGACGGAGCAGGAGAAAGCCTGGTCCGACCAAGAGTTGGTCTCCGCCTTCCTGGCCCACCCCAAGCTGGACAAGGCCAACACCGTGATGCTCTATTACGGCGTGGGCCAGGAGATCGCGACGGCAGACCTCATCCAGACCCTGCTGGACCAGGGCAAGACCGTCTGCCTGCCCAAATGTCTGCCGGAGCACCAGATGGAGGCCCGGATCATTCAGAGCCTGGACGAGCTGGAGCCGGACGCCTACGGCATCCCCGCCCCGAAGGACGCCTGCCCCGTGCTGGAGCGGGAGAAGATCGACCTGATCTTGGTCCCCGGCCTGTGCTTTGACAGCAAGGGCAATCGTCTGGGCCAGGGCGGCGGCTATTACGACCGCTATCTGGAGGACTTTGACGGGAACACCATCGGCCTGTGCCGGGAGGATTTCTTCCAGATCAACCTGCCGCGGGAGCCTCTGGATGCCTTTGTCCGGGTGGTACTGACGGAGGAGGGCCAGGTCTGGCCCATGACCCAGCCCCTGGACTGACCCCAGGACGCTCACAACGCTCCCCGGCTCCCAAACGGGCCGGGTCCCCAGGAGGTAATATATGGAACGAGACACCAGAAGACGGCGGGAGGAGCCGGACCGCTATCCCCCCCGCCGGAGAAAGAACAAACGCTCCCCGGTCTCCAGCTCGATGATGTATATCGTGCTGGTGTGCGCTGTGTCCGTGGTGCTGGCCGCTGTGTGCTGGTCTTTGGGCAACGACGTGCTGGCCCTGAACAAGGAGAGCACCAGCGCCACCATCACCGTCAACGACGAGAGCGACTTCGGCAGCGTGGCCGACCAGCTCAAGGGCAACGACATCATCAAACACAAGGGACTTTTTAAGCTCTTTGCCTCCCTCACCGGCGGCAAGGACAAGATCGCCCAGGGGACCTATGAGGTCAACTCGGACATGGACTACCGGGCCTTGCTCAACAGCATGTCCAGCAACTCCGCCAGCCGGAAAGAAATTTCTGTGACCATCACGGAAGGCCAGACGGTGAAGCAGATTTTTGAGCTGCTGGAAAAAGAGGGCGTGTCTACCGTGGAAAAGTTGGAGGACATGGCCGCCAACCACGACTATGCCTTCTCCTTCCTGCAGGACATCCCCCTGGGGGATCCCACCCGCCTGGAGGGCTACCTCTTCCCCGATACCTATAAGTTCTACATGGGCGAGGACCCCAAGTACGTCATCAACAAGATGCTGGTGAACTTCGACAGCAAGGTCGATGACGCCGTCCGCCAGAAGATCAGCGAGACCGGCTACTCCATCCGCGATATCCTGACCATCGCCTCCATGATCGAAAAGGAGACCGACGGCACCGACCGGACCACCATCGCCTCTGTCATCTACAACCGCCTGAACAACCCCGGCGCGTCCACCGCGGGCTACTTGCAGATCGACGCCACCATCCAGTACGTCCTGCCGGAGGGCAAGATCGTCCAGGAGAGCGACTACCAGGGCGTGGACAGCCCCTACAACACCTATAAGAACAAGGGCCTGCCCCCCGGACCCATCGCCAACCCCGGCATGGAGTCCATCACTGCCGCGCTGAATCCCCAGAGCACCAACTACTATTACTATGCCCTGGGCGACGATCACCTGCACCACTTCTTCTCCAGCTACGCCGAGCATCAGGCCTTCCTGAACAGCTGAGAGGTGGACGAGATATGCAGCAGAAAAAATTAGAACTCCTGGCCCCCGCTGGGGACTGGGAACGCTTGGAGATGGCGCTGGCCTACGGGGCCGACGCCGTGTACCTGGCGGGCAACACGTTTGGCATGCGCTCCTTTGCGGGGAACTTTTCCCCGGAGGAGCTGCGCCGGGCGGCGAAGCTCTGCCGGGAGCGAGGCGTGGACTTGCACGTGACGTGCAACACCATGCCCCGCAACGACGAGATGGCCCGCCTGCCCCAGTGGTTGGAGCTGCTGGAGGAGGCGGGGGTGACGGCGGTCATTCTGGCCGACGTGGGCGTGCTGGCCTTGGCCAAGCGCTATGCCCCCTCCGTCAAGATCCACATCAGCACCCAGGCCAGCATCGTCAATTACCAGACGGCCACGGCCTGGCATGATTTGGGGGCGGACCGGGTGATCTTAGCCCGCGAGCTGAGCCTGGACGAGATCGCAGAGATCCGCGCCAAGACCCCGAAAGACCTGGAGATCGAGACCTTTGGCCACGGGGCCATGTGCGTGTCCTACTCCGGCCGCTGTCTGCTCTCCAACTATATGACGGGCCGGGACGCCAACCGGGGCGCCTGCGCCCAGCCCTGCCGGTATCAATACGCCCTGGTCGAGGAAAAGCGGCCGGGAGAATACTTCCCCGTCTACGAGGACGAGAAGGGGACGTACATCATGAACTCCCGCGACATGTGCATGATCGACCACCTGCCCGACCTCATCCGGGCGGGCGTGGATTCCATCAAGATCGAGGGCCGGGCCAAGTCCGCCTATTACGCCGCCATCGTCACCGGGGCCTACCGCCACTGCATCGACGCCGTGCAGGCGGGCAAGCCCCTGGACCCCATCTGGCGCAACGAGGTGGAGAAGGTCAGCCACCGGCACTATTCCACCGGCTTTTTCTATGGCCAGCCCGGTCAGTTCACCTCCGACGCCCGGTATATCCGGGACTGGCAGGTGGTGGCGGTGGTCGAGTCCTGCACCGAAACGGGCCTTGCCACGGCCTCCCTGCGGAATAAATTTTCCATGGGGGACGAGATCGAGCTGGTCGGCCCGGACACCCGCCCGGTGGCCTTCCAGGCCCCGCTCATGATGGACGAGAACGGCTACCCCCTCCCCGCACCAAGACACCCGCAGATGAAGTTTCAAATTCAGCTGCCGTGCTATGCACCGCCGCTGTCGTTCCTGCGGGCCTGCCGGGAGAACTCTTGAGAATTTGACCAAAACGCAACAAACCCCCGCTGGTGAGAACCAGCGGGGGTTTGTCTGTCATAGAAAATATCTTGCAGAATTTGTCGAATTGTGGTAGCATGGCATCAAGTTATGCTGCGTCGGCAGGCAACGCTGGCGCTTGGCGGTTCATCCCTCATTATTTCGGAGGGTGTACTTCTGCTTCGCCTTCCGTCTCTTGAGAAGGAGGTGAATGCCGTGTCCTGGACGATCACTGAGATCTGTGCTGTCATTATGGCAGGCTGCGCCGTGTTTGGTGCCCTGTTCGACATCTACAAGTTCCATCATCGCCACGACGATGAGAAAAAGAAGTAAGCCGCCCGGTCTTGCCCACCAGCGGCTTACTATTTTAGTCCGCAGGGATCAACCGTCTGTCAGCTGACCCTTCACGCTTATAGTATAACCCAGGAGCCACAGCCTGTCAAGCTGTGGCTCCGCTTTTTTGTGAGTGCTACTTGACAGGTTTGTTATAATAAAGCCAGATCATCGGAGAGGCCTGAGAGGAGGGACCATCATGCGGACAAGCTGGAAGAAACGATTGCTGGTGTTTGCGATGCTGGCGGCGATGCTCGCAGCGCATGCGGGTTCCTTCGCGGTGTTGGAGGTCTATCCGAACCACCACCACACCGGGGAACACTGCGTGATCTGTCTGCTGACGGAGCAGGCGGTGCAGACGCTGCATCATGGCGGCCCGGACCAGGCGGTTAGACTTCTGCTGCTGAGTACGGCCTTTCTGGTGTTGCTCCTCCGGCCTCGGAAACAGCAGAGGGAGAAGGAGACGTTGGTCTCTCTGAACGTAAAACTGACGAATTGAAAAACCAGTGCGGCAAACGCGCAGGGCAGAGGCCCTGGGCGCTCTTGTACTACCCAAAAATCCAAATCAGTTGACGTTCGGAGGTTTTATGGATACCAGACAATTTCATAAGAGATGCTTCGCGTTGCTTCTGGCCTGCGCTCTGGCGCTGGGGTGCCTTCCCCGTGCGCAGGCGGCCAGCCGCAGCGCCATCGAGTCCCTGCAAAGCCAGCAGGCCAGCTTGACCGTGCAAAAGGCAGAGCTGCAAAAGAAGCTGGACGGCATTCGCTCTTCCCAGGGCCAGGCTCTGAACAAGAAGAATCTGGTGGAGCAGCAGCTGAATGTGCTGAACCAACAGATCCAGGTCTCTGAAAACCTGCTGGCCCAGTATGCCCGGCAGATCACGGAGAAGAAGGCCGAGCTGGAGCAAGCCAAGGCCAAGGAAGCCGGGTATCAGGCAGAGTTTGAGCAGCGGGTGCGGGCCATGGAGGAGCGGGGCAACGTGTCCTACTGGTCTGTCCTGTTCCAGGCCAGCGATTTTTCGGACCTGCTGGACCGGATCGACATGATCGGGGAGATCATGGACGCCGACGATCAGGTCTTGGACCAGCTGGCCGAAGCGCGGCAGGCCGTGGCCCAGGCCAAGACCGACCTGGAGGCCAGCCGCCAGGGGCAGCAGGAGACGCTGGCCCAGCAGCAGAGCCAGCAGGCCCAGCTTCAGGCGCAGCAGGCGGAGGTGGATCAGCTCATCCAGGAGATCGCCACCCAGGGCGATGTGTACGCCAAGCAGATCGAAAAACTGGAGGCCACCCAGGATGACGTGGCCCAGCAGATCGCCGAGGCCGAAGCCATCTATCAAAAGCAGCTGGCTGCCGAGAAAGCTGCTGCAGAAAAGGCGGCAGCAGAAAAAGCGGCCGCGGAGAAAGCTGCCGCAGAGCAGGCGGCCAAAGCGGCCCAGGCAGCCGCGCAGAAAGCAGCCCAGCAGCAGAAGCAGCAAAGCAGCGGTTCTTCTGCCTCCGGTAGCTCCGGCAGCAGCAGTTCCTCCGGCAGCCAGAGCAGCCAGACAACGGCGAGTGCCTCCGGGTTCCTCTGGCCCATCGCCAGCTCCCACCGGGTCACATCGCCCTTCGGCTGGCGGACCCACCCCATCACCGGGCGGCGGAACCTGCACGGGGGCATCGACATTGCCGCGCCCAACGGCACGCCGATCATGGCCTCGAAGGCCGGGGTGGTGGTGATCTCGCAGTATGGTTCGTCCTACGGCAACTATGTGGTGATCTCCCACCCGGACGGCACCCGGACGCTGTACGCCCACATGTCCCAGCGAAACGTCTCAGCCGGAGACACCGTGCGCCAGGGGCAGACCGTGGGTTTGGTCGGCTCCACCGGCAGCTCCACCGGCAACCACCTGCATTTTGAGACGTGGACCGGCAGCAGCTCCAGCAGCCGGGTGAACCCGATGCAGTTTTTCTAAATCAAGACACGAGCAAGAAAGCAGCGCTTTCCCAAACGAGACGGGAAAGCGCTGCTGTTTTACATTTGTTATGGGGTCAGAATGGGGTTGTTATGGGGCAGGACCGTCCAGCAGAGCTTGCCAGGTGTCGGCGGAGAGGCCCGTGCTGAGGTTCAGAGAGTAGGTGTAGGTGCCGTCGTTCCAGAGGGCCAGGGTGTAGCGCTGGTTCTGGCCTTTCAGGGTGGCGTTGTTTTCCGGGATCACTTGCGTGTCTTCGTAGAGGGTATCGTCGCCGGAGTTGTCCGCTGTGCCGAGGGACTGGCGGTAGGTGGCGGTCTGGTCATCGGGGCCGGTGTAGGTAATTTCTGCCAAGCCTTCGTCATATGCGGTGTAGGTTGTGTTGACAAGGTCGAAGGGGAGGGCAGAGGGTTCCGTCACCGGGAAGCCGACGGCATCTGACAAAGCCGCCAGAGTGTCCACCTGATGGAAGGGCGTGCCGGTGAGCTGGGGCGGTGTTGTCTCGTTCGGCTCGGCCTGGAGCTGGGGCACGGCGAGAACGGCGGCCACGACCGCCACCAGGCAGGCGGCCAGGGAAGCCCAGCGCCGCCAGGTCTGCTTTTGGGGGCGGAAGGGCACGATTTTCTGCTCCGGCTGGGGGGAGAGGTCGGCCTGCTGGACATTCGTCAGGATACGCTCACGGGCTTCCGGAGTGAGGTTCACTTGTTCCATGAGTTCACGATAGGGGTTCTTCTCCGATTTATCCAAGAGCACCCACCTCCTCCAATAAGGGCCTGAGCTTTTCCCGCCCCCGCTTGAGGCGGGAACGTACCGTAGACTCTTTCTGGTCCAGGATCTGGGCGATCTGGGCGGTGGAGTAGCCCTCGTAGTAAAACAGGTGGATGGCTTCGCGGTAGGGGACAGGGAGGGATTTCACGGCCTCCCAGACATAGGAGAGGTCCTCCCGTTCCTGGGCGACCAAGGTCTCCTTCAACTGGTCGGCCTGGCGGTAGCCCTGGGCGCGGAGCAAATTCTTGCTGAGGTTCCCCGCCACCCGGAGAAGCCAGGCTTTTTCATGGGCCGGGCTCTCCAGAACGGGGGCTGTGCGGAGGTATTGGATGAGCGTGTCCTGCAAGATGTCCTCGGCGTCGCTCTGGTTGTGCAGGTAGGAGTAAGCCAGGCGCAGGATGCTCTCGCCGTGCCGGTCCAGCAGGGCAGTCGCCCGTTCATTCACTTTGGCCCGGCTAGGCTGGAGGGGCGGGGCCGTTTCCTCGGTGGAGAAAAACACGCGGCGAAGCGCCTCTTTCAGAGCCGAGAACCAGCCGGGCCCCGTTCGGGCGCGGGGACAGCAGAGTGCAGACACGATGCAATACCTCCTTTTCCTGGGCTTACTTGCCGGTGTTGATCTGGATGGTGCTGCCGTCCAGGGTGATGCTGCCGTTCTGGTAGTCCATCAAGGTCTTGAAGAAGTCCAGGGAGACATAGGTGGTGCCGTTGGAGACGTAGGGGACGGCGGTGTAGGAGATGGGGGCGCTCATGCCGACCATGTCCTTGTGGTTGGTGGTGATAAAGTAGACGTCATCACCGGGCCGGACCACGGTGTAGATGTCCTTGTTCTCCAGCTTGGCCTCGCCGTCCTTCCAGGTGACGGTAAAGCCCAGCTTCTCGCCCAGGGCGCGGAGAGGGACCATGACGGTGCTGCTCACGTCGGTCTTCTGGCCGTCGACCTGGATGGTCTGCTGATAGCCCGTGGTGGGGGCGGGGGCAATGACCATAGGCTCGTCGCTGTCGCCAACAGGGCAGTTGACGGCCAGGGCGGGCACGGACATGAGGCCCACCAGCATGAGGGAAGCAAGTGCAGTCATTGATTTTTTCATGGTTCTTCGTCCTTTCTGTTCTCTTTGTGAGAAGGTGTGTTTTGGGAACGGCTGGCTTGCCGTTCTGTCTTAAATACACCTGGGCAGGACGAAATGTTGCAGGGGTTGCGAAAAAAATGAAAAAATTTTTGAAGGTTACTGCTTGGGCGGCAGGATCTCCAGGATGTGCCCGTCGGGGTCCTTGATAAAGTAGATGCCGCCGTTCAGCTCGTCGAAGATGAGGTCCAGCGCCCGGTGCTTGGCTTTCAGAGCGTCAAAGTCCAGGGCGCGGAGGGCGAGATGGGGGGTGTCGTCGCCGAGGTGATACGGCTCGGTGCGGTTCGTTTCCCGGCACAGCTCCAGCTGGAAGTCGGTGGTGCCGTCCCCCAGGAAGAGGAGCTGCCAGCCCCGGTCGGGCATGTCCAGGGAGCGGACGGGCGTGAGGCCCAGGGCGTCCCGGTAGAAGGCGGCGCTCCGGTCCAGGTCCAGCACGTGGATGCAGGTGTGGTCGATGGTGGTCATAGGAATTTACCTCCTGTTTTTCTGGTTGCTTCCATTTTAGCACAGCTGCGGGGGAGGAACAACGGGAGAATTTTCGCCAACTTGTCCAAACCCTCTAGGCAAATCCGAGAAAATGGGGTATGATAGAATTACTTTATACAAAACAAACGCCGCCGGGGACTGCCCGGCGGTACGCCATACAACCAGAAATTGAAAAAACGACGGAGGGAACCCCACATGAAACTCACCTTTTTCGGGGCGGCCAAGGCCGTCACGGGCAGCTGCCACTGCGTGGAAGTCCGCGGCAAGAAGATCCTCATCGACTGCGGCCTGCAGCAGGGCAAGGACGAGCGAGACAACACGGTGCTGGACTTTGCGCCCAATTACATCGACTATGTGATCGTCACCCACGCGCACATCGACCACTCCGGCCGCATCCCCCTGCTCATCAAGCAGGGCTTTCAGGGGCAGATCTTTGCCACCCGCCTCACGGGAGAGCTGATGTCCATCATGCTCCAGGACTCGGCCCACATCCAGGAGATGGACGCCCAGTGGAAGAACCAGAAGGGCAAGCGGGCCGGCCGGCCCCCGGTGGAGCCGCTGTACACCGTGGCAGACGCTGCGCAGGTCCCGGAGCACCTGGTGACGGTGGAGTACGGCCAGATCATTGAGCTGTGTGAGGGCGTAAAAATTCGCTTCGTGGACGCAGGCCACCTGCTCGGCTCGGCCAGCGTGGAGATGTGGCTGGAAGAGGACGGCGTGGAGAAAAAGGTCGTCTTCTCCGGTGACATCGGCAACCACAACCAGCCCATCATCCGGGACCCCAGCCTGATCGACGGGGCCGATTACGTGGTCATGGAGAGCACCTACGGCGACCGGAACCACGACCCTGTGGTCTCCTACACGGCGGAGCTGGCCAAGATCATCGACGACACCTTCTCCAAGGGCGGCAACGTCATCATCCCGTCCTTTGCCGTGGGCCGGACCCAAGAGCTTTTGTATTTTATGCGGGAGATGAAGAAGGAGGGGCTTGTGAAGAGCAACCCTGACTTCACCGTCTGCGTGGACTCCCCCCTGGCCAACGAGGCCACGAAGATCTTCTCCGGCGACCTGCGGGGCTATCTGGACGACGATGCGCTGGAAGTAGTGAAGGACGGCGAGCGCCTCTTCACCTTCCCCGGTCTTACCATGACCGAGAGCAGCGAGGAGTCCAAGATGCTGAACATGGACAAAAGCTCTAAGGTCATCATCTCCGCTTCCGGTATGTGCGATGCCGGGCGGATCCGCCACCACCTGAAGCACAACCTGTGGCGCGAGGAGTGCGCCATCGTTTTCGTGGGCTACCAGGGCGAGGGGACCCTGGGCCGCCACCTGCTGGAGGGAGCCAAGCAGGTCCGACTGTTCGGCGAGGACATCGCCGTGAACGCCTCCATCTATAACTTCAAGGGCCTTTCTTCCCACGCCGACCGGGATCACCTGATCGAGTGGATCGAGCATATCCAGGAGCCTACCCCCCAGCAGATCTTCGTCGTCCACGGCGACGCGCCCGTGACGGAAATCTTTGCCAACACCCTGCGGGAGAAGGGCCTGCCCGCCCACGCACCGCTCTACGAAGAGGTCTTCGACCTGAGCAAGAACGTGATGCTGGCCGCCGGCGTGGAGCTGTTGCCGAAGAAGACCAGCTATGCCTCCAACGGCCACCCCGCCAGCGCTTACCACGAGGTGGAGCTGGCGGCGATGGACCTCTTCTCCATCATCCACGCCAGCAAGGGCAGCAGCAACAAGGACCTGAAGAAGATGGCTGCCCAGATCCGCACCTTGACCGAAAAATTCAAAGCCTGACCAGAGCCGCTGCTCTGACAAGATCACCGGGCCGCCCGACAAACGGGCGGCCTGTGTTCTCTGGTTTTCTGACCCCATTGACCCCATTGTAAGGAGGAACCCTGTTCGTGAAACGACTTTGGAAGCGCATCCTGGCCGTGATGCTCGTCGCGGCCCTGTGCCTGGCCCCGGCGGCCCAGGCGCTGACCACCGACCAGCTGAAGGACCTGCTGGGCAAATATTACATCAACGACATCCCCCAGGCGGCCCTGGACGCGGAGACCATCGAAGAGGTCATCCAGGCCCTGGGCGACCCCTACACCATGTACCTCACGCCCGAAGAATACGCCGCCTTCCAGGCCAGCATGTCCGACCAGGAGGTGGTGGGCATCGGCATCAGCGCCGTGGCCTGTGACGACGGCCTTTCCATCGTGGGCGTGTACGACGGTGCCCCGGCCCAGAAGCTGGGCTTGGTTGGCGGCGACACCATCATCAGCGTCGAAGGGAAGAGCGCCGCCGGGCAGACGGCGGAGGTCATCACCGGCTGGCTCAAGGGCGAGGCGGGGAGCAAGGTCACCTTCGTCGTTCGCCACGCCGACGGAACAGAAGAGACGTACACCGCCACCCGCGCCAAGGTCGTCATCCCCTCCACCACGACGGAGATGCTGGAGGACGGTACCACCGGCTACATCGTCTGCAACACCTTCGGGGCCGAGACCCTGGGGCACTTCACCGAGGGCACCCAGGCCTATGACGACGCCAACCTCTGGGTGGTCGATCTGCGGCAGAACGGCGGCGGCGACGTCTACGCCGTGACCCAGACCCTGGGCGTGTTCCTGGGGGAGGGGACCATGGTCTACCTGCGGGACGGCGAGGGGGCTTACTTCCGCTACGTCTCCCAGCAGGACCGCACGACGCTCTATCCCACCATCGTTCTGACGAGCGGGGGCACCGCCTCCTCGGCGGAGATCTTCTCCCTGGCGATGAAGGATAAAAACGGCGGCATGGTCATCGGCTCCAACACCTTCGGCAAGGGCGTGGCCCAGGTCGTCCTGACCGGAGCGCAGGAGCCGGAGGCTCTGACCGACGGGGACGCCTTACGCATCACGGCCTACCAGTATTATGGCGTCAGCGGCAACACGGCCCAGAACATCGGGGTCATTCCGGACCTTTTGGTCGATACGAACCACGCCGACGAGATCGCATCCCTCTTCTCTGTCAACGAACCCTGGCAGAGCACCGAGGGGTGGCTCCGGGTGCATCTGGGGGGCTGGCGGTGGTACATCGACCTCTCCAAAGCCATGGGGGAGGAGATGGCACCGTATTTTGCCGAGATGCTCTCCGCCCTGCCCCCGGCGGTGGATATTTTTGTGGGCGACGGCGAGGGCTGGGTGCAGTCCACCCCCGCCCAGATCGCGGCCGACACCCAGGTCAAAGGCTACGCCCCCCGCGTCTTTTCCGACGTGGCAGGGACGAAGTATGAACTGGCGGCGAACACCCTCTGCACCTACGGCATGCTCCGGGGCTACGCCGACGGGACCTTCCACCCAGACAACGGCCTGACCCGCGCCGAGCTGTGTGCCCTGCTGACCCAGACGATGCGCCTGCGCCTGCCGGAGACGGGGGCGACCTTCTCCGATGTCGCGAAGGACAGCTGGTACGCCCCTTACATCCAGGCCGCCCAGGCTGCGGGCTATGTCAGCGGCGTGGGCAACGGGAGATTCGACCCCCAGGGCAAGGTGACGCAGGAGCAGATGATGACGGTGCTGGGCCGGCTCGCGGCGGACCTGAACCTCAATTTCCTGGGTGCCTCGAACGCCGTTCCGGAGGATACGGGCATCAGCAGCAAATACAGCACCTGGGCGCAGCCCTGGGTGTGGCTGCTGGAAAAGAGCCAGAAGAACATCCTGGGCCAGCCCCTCTCCATGCTCTATGCGTCCTCGGACAGCATCGACCCCAAGGCCCCTGCCACCCGCGGGCAGACCGCGCAGATCCTCTACACGCTCTTTACGGCGGTGGAGCTGCTGAAGTACTGACAAGGGGGAAGAGAAGATGAAAAAAATCTTGTTATTGGGCACCGGCGGCACCATTGCCTCGGCCGACGCCGGAGACGGCCTGACCCCCGGCATGGATGGGGCGGATTTCCTGCGCTATGTCCCGGCCATCCAGGACCTGTGTCAGGTGGACTGCCTGCAAGTGTGCAACATCGACTCCACCAACATGACGCCTCGCCGCTGGATGCAGCTGGCCCAGGCGGTGGAGAAACATTACAATGCCTATGATGGCTTTGTCATCAGCCACGGCACGGACACCATGGCCTACACGGCGGCTGCCCTGAGCTGTCTCATCCAGGGCAGCTCCAAGCCCATTGTTTTGACGGGCAGCCAGAAGCCCATCCAGATGGAGATCACCGACTCAAAGACCAACTTGCTGGACAGCTTCGCTGTGGCCTGCGACGGGCGCATCCCCGGCGTGACGGTGGTGTTCGGCGGGGCGGTCATCGCGGGGACACGGGCCAGAAAGACCTACTCCAAGAGCTACGGGGCGTTTTCCAGCATCAACTACCCTGTTTTAGGGGTGGTGCAGGAGGGGCGTTTGCTCCCGTATCTCTGTCCCCAGGCGGAGACACAGCTTGCGTTTTACCATGATTTGGAGACCAATGTCTCCCTGGTGAAGCTCATCCCCGGCCTCTCCCCGGACTACCTGGCCTTTGCCCTGGAACACAGCCGGGGCGTGCTCATCGAGAGCTTCGGTGTGGGCGGCGTCCCCGATGGGGAGGCGGGGGGCTATTATGACCTCATCCGACAGGCGGAGGCCCAGGGCAAGACCGTGGTCCTCACCACCCAGGTCCAGAACGAGGGCAGTGACCTGGGCATTTACCAGGTGGGCCACAGCTTGAAAGCAGACTTGGGCGTGATGGAGACCTATGACATGACCCTGGAGATGGCCGTGGCCAAGCTCATGTGGGCCTTGGCCCAGACGAAGGACCCGGCGGAGGTGACGAGATACTTCTACACCCCCGTGGCGAACGATATTTTGCGGGTGCCGGGAGAAAGCCTGTGATAGATAAAACTTGTAGATGTCAAACAGGGCGCCAAACACGGCGCAGCCTGCCATAATGACAGCACAGAAAAAGCGTCCCCCTGCCAGCTTAGGCAGGGGGACGTTGTGCTGCTTGGGATCATTTGTCGCCGTGGGTCTTTTTGTGGGTGGAGGGCAGGTGGTCGGTCTTGGGGTCGAACTTGCGGATGACGCGGGCGGGGACGCCGGCGACGATGGTGTAGGGGGGCACGTCTTTCGTGACGACCGACCCGGCCCCCACGATGGCTCCGTCCCCGATGGTGACGCCGGGGACGATGGTGACGCTGGAGCCGATCCAGACGTTTTTGCCCGTGACGATGGGGGCGGGGTAGGTGGTGGAGCGATGTTCCGGGTCAAAGTCGTGGTTCATGGTGGTCAGGACCACATTGTTGCCCAAAAACGTCCCGTCCCCCAGGGTGATGCCGCCCTGGTCCTGGAAGTGGCAGCCGGTGTTGATGAAGACGCCCTTGCCCACGGTGGTGTTTTTGCCGCAGTTGGTGTAGAAGGGGGGGAAGAGACGGAAGCTCTTGTCCACGGGCTTGCCGATGATCTTGGAGAAGATCTCCCGGACCTCCTCGCCGGTGTGGTACTTGTTGTTCAGCTCACAGGTCAGGCGCATGGTGACTTCGTTGATCTCCCGCATGAAGCGGTGCATGTCGCCGCCGCCCTGGACGGGCTCACCGGAATTCATTCGGGCCAGATATTCTTGCAGATCCATAGTTACCTCCTTCAGGTCGGGTGTGGCGGCGTCTCCCGAAGGAAGCGTCGTTGGAACAATGCCAGGGGTCGGGGAAGTGCGTGAGAAATGCGGGAAAAGGGGCGTCAGTCCAGACTTTCGGGGCCGAAGCCGTGGGGGAGCAGCGCCCGCAGGGGGAACTTCACGAACTGATGGTCCTTCCGGGCCACCAGGACCTCCAGGTCCGGGGCGAACTCATACAGCATCTGGCGGCAGGCCCCGCAGGGCCAGCAGTAGTCCGTGCTGTTGCCCACCACGGCCAGCCGGGTGAATTTCCGGCAGCCCTCGCTGACGGCCTTCACCAGCGCGGTGCGCTCGGCGCAGATCGTGGAGCCGAAGGCGGAGTTTTCCACGTTGCAGCCGGTGTAGACCACCCCATCTGCCCCTTCCAGGGCGGCCCCCACGGGAAAGTGGGAGTAGGGGACGTAGGAGCGCTCGAGCATGGTGAAGGCACGCTCCACCAGTTCCTGATCAGTCATGGGATAACACCTCTTTTATTGGATGTGGATGTGGTTGTTGATGTGATCGGCACAGTAGCAGTAGTAGCCGTTGCACTTGGAGCAGTAGCGGAACTCCATCTGCGGGTCGGTCAGGTCCGTCTTGCCGCAGACGGCGCACTTGTGCAGGGGCGTTTTGGTCTGCGTCTTGGCGTCGTGGAAGTTCACGACCTTGGGGCCGCTTCTTCCGTTGGGACGGCTGAAATTCGGGTTTTTATGCCGGGCCTGGTTGGCGGTGTGCTGGGCGCGGCCCTTCCAGTAAGATACCTGCCCGCCGATATCCGAGGCGAAGAAGAGCAGATAGTTCAGGATGGCCACGATGGGGATGAGGGCATAGAGGAAATGCCCAGCCAGGAGCAGGCGGAGGATCTGATAGGCGAAGAACGCCGCGTCGAACCAGGCCAGCCACTTGACCTTCATGGGAATGATGAAGAAGAACAGGACTTGCAGGTTCGGGAAGAGGGTGGCAAAGGCGAAGAACATGGACATATTCACATAGAACATGGACGCCGTGCCCACCAGAAAGCCCACGGCGATATTTAAGATCACGCCGAAGAGATAGAAGATGGTGAACTTATTGGCCCCCCACTCGTTCTCCAGGGCGTTGCCGATGAAGTAGTAGAAATACAGGGTGACGAGAAAGAAGAAAATGTTATGGCTGCTGGCAGGAACAAAGATGAACGTGACCAGCCGCCAGACCTGCCCTTGCAGGATGGCGCTGGCGCTGAAGCCCAGCAGTCCTGTGCCCATGGCATAGCCACTTTTACTGAACATGTCGAGCAGATAGACCAGCACGTTGCCGATGACGATGTAGCGCATCAGGCCGGGGATCCCCAGGCGGGGGTGCCTGGCGCAGAAACGATCCAGCCATTGTTGCATGGCACGCAATGAAACGACCTCCTTATATTGGTTGGGATGGGTAGGATAGAATATGGTTCTATTTTACCCGCTTTCGCGAGGGAAGTCTACACAAAACTGTGAACATTTCCCCGGCTTTTGAAAAAGTAAAAAAATTTTGAAAAACGGCTTGCCTTTTCCGAAAGATGGTGTATAATGTAACGTACTGTTTTGGCCCTACTGAATTGGTGGGGAGATCAACTGCATAGAGCGCATTATCGAGAGTGGGCGAGAGAGTTAGCTTGATGACCCCACACCAACCTGCCCAGGGCCTTCGCCCCGGCAAGGTGGTTCTGCTAACAGCGATAAGGAGGCGCCGCGTCTTGCGACAAAGGCTTCCTGCGGGAAGTCTTTTTTTGTAAGCTGCGGCTTACCGGCAGCGTCTCTCAGGCAGAGTTAGAAAAGGAACACAAGACCCATGAGTATTGTAAAAGACATGGCTCTGGCCGAGTCCGGCCGGAGAAAGATCCAGTGGGTGCGGGACTTTATGCCCGCCCTGGCCCAGATCGAGGCCCGCTTTGAGAAAGAACAGCCCTTCCGAGGGCTGCGCGTGGCGGTGTCCGTCCATCTGGAGGCCAAGACCGCGAACTTAGGCTACGTCCTCAGCAAGGGCGGAGCGCAGGTGAGCCTGACCGGCTCCAACCCCCTCTCCACCCAGGACGACGTGGCCGCGGGTCTCGCCAGCCTGGGCGTGGAGACCTTTGGCATCCACGGCGCTTCTGCCGAGGAGTATGAGGCGCACCTGATCGAGACGCTCAAGTGCCGCCCCCACATCGTCATTGACGACGGCGGGGACCTCATCGACCTGCTGGGCGGCAAATGTAAGGAGTACGCCGGCGACCTCATCGGCGGCTGCGAGGAGACCACCACCGGCATCCTCCGCCTGAAAGCCCGCGAGAAGGACGGCATCCTGCCCTGCCCCATGGTGGCCGTGAACGACGCCAAGGCCAAGCACTACTATGACAACAAGTACGGCACCGGCCAGTCCGTCTGGGACGGCATCATGCACACCACCAACCTGGTCGTGGCGGGCAAGACCGTTGTGGTCGCCGGGTATGGCTGGTGCGGCAAGGGCGTGGCCATGCGGGCCGCCGGGATGGGGGCCAACGTGATCGTCACCGAGGTCGACCCCTTCAAGGCCCTGGACGCCACCATGAACGGCTTCCGGGTGATGACCATGGACCAGGCTGCGCCCTTGGGCGACGTGTTTGTCACCGTCACCGGCTGCAAGGACGTGATCGTGGGCCGCCATTTCCAGGCCATGAAGCACAACGCCCTGCTGGCCAACGCCGGCCACTTTGACTGCGAGGTCAACGTGGCCGCGCTGCGGGAGCTGGCCGAGAGCAGCCAGCTGCGCCGGGAGAACATCGTCGGCTACACCCTGCCCAATGGCAAGACCCTGAACGTATTGGCCGAGGGCCGCCTGGTGAATCTCGCCGCCGGCAACGGCCACCCGGCGGAGATCATGGACATGTCCTTCGCCGTCCAGGCGCTGGCGGCCGAGTGGCTGACGAAGCAGACCGGGCTGGAAAAGAAGGTCTACGCCGTGCCCGATGCCATCGACGACGAGATCGGCCGGGCCAAGCTCGCCGCCCTGGGGCTGTCGATCGACAGCCTGACCGAGGAGCAGGAGAAGTATCTCACAAGCTGGTCCGTGTAAGTTTATTGGTAACTGCTTTACATTATATTATTATTCATCTATCTAAGGAGGAACCCTTCCCATGAGCCACAGATTTTTTACTTCTGAGTCCGTTACCGAGGGACATCCCGATAAGATCTGCGATCAGATCTCTGACGCTGTGCTGGACGCCATCCTAGCCAAGGACCCCCTGGGCCGCGTCGCCTGCGAGACCACCGCCTCCACCGGCCTCATCCACATCATGGGTGAGATCAGCACCAAGTGCTACGTGGACATCCCCAAGATCGCCCGCGAGGTCATTCGCGGCATCGGCTATGACCGCGCCAAGTACGGCTTCGACTGCGACACCTGCGGCATCATCACCAACATTGATGAGCAGAGCGCCGACATCGCCCTGGGCGTGGACAAGTCCTTCGAGGCCAAGACCGAGGGCGAGAGCGAACTGGACAACGGTGCCGGCGACCAGGGCATGATGTTCGGCTACGCCTGCGACGAGACCCCTGAGCTGATGCCCCTGGCCATCTCCCTGGCCCACAAGATGGCCAAACGCCTGACCCAGGTCCGCAAGGAGGGCAAGGTCGACTACCTGCGCCCCGACGGCAAGACCCAGGTCACGGTCGAGTATGACGAGAACAACCAGCCCGTCCGCGTGGACACCGTGGTCCTCTCCACCCAGCACAGCCCCAAGGTCGAGCTGGACCAGATCCGCAAGGACATGATCGAGCTGGTCATCAAGCCCACCGTCCCGGCAAATCTCATGGACGAGAACACCAAGGTCTATGTCAACCCCACCGGCCGCTTCGTCATCGGCGGCCCGCAGGGCGACACGGGCCTGACCGGCCGGAAGATCATCGTCGATACCTACGGCGGCTCTGCCCCCCACGGCGGCGGTGCCTTCTCCGGCAAGGACCCCACCAAGGTGGACCGCTCCGCCGCTTACGCCGCCCGCTGGGTGGCGAAGACCGTCGTGGCCGCCGGCCTGGCCAAGCGCTGCCAGGTGCAGCTGGCTTACGCCATCGGCGTGGCCCAGCCCGTCTCCATCCTGGTGGAGACCTTCGGCACCGGCACCGTGGCCGACTCCGTGCTGGAGGAGGCCGTCCGCAAAACCTTTGACCTGCGCCCCACCGCCATCATCCGCGACCTGGACCTGCAAAAGCCCATCTACCAGAAGCTGGCCGCCTACGGCCACATGGGCCGCGAGGACCTGGGCGTGAAGTGGGAGCAGACCGACCGCGCCGCACAGCTTAAGGCCGCCTGCCACTGAGCTTGCGGCAGGATCGTACCGCATCCGGAAAGAAGGAGGATCTTGTATGCCGGAAATCTCGGTGATCGTACCGGTCTACCGGGCGGAGAGCTTTCTCCGCAAGTGTACCGACTCCATCTTAAACCAGACCTTTCAGGATCTGGAGCTTTTACTGATCGATGACGGCTCCCCGGACCACAGCGGGGCGCTGTGTGACCAGATCGCCAAGGAGGACCCCCGCGTGCGGGTCTTCCACAAGGACAACGGCGGGGTCAGCTCCGCCCGGAACCTGGGCATGACCCAGGCCGCCGGCCAATATTTTGCCTTTGCCGACTCCGACGACTGGCTGCCCCCGGACGCCCTGGAGACCCTCTACACCGCCCTGACGGCCGCCGGCGCGGACACCGCCGGCGGCGGCCACTGGCGGGCCGCCGGGAGGCGGAGCCGGGCGCTCTGCCCCAGGGCGTCTATGGCTGCGAGGAGATCCGGAAGGGCATCGTGGACCGACTGCTGGGCCAGCGGCTGGGGAAACCGGGGGAGGTGCTCAACGGCTTTGTCTGGCGCTTCCTGTTTTCCCGGTCGGTCATCCAGAACCACGGGATGCATTTCCTGGGGGCCTATCTGGAGGACGAGCTGTTTCTGCTGGAATACTTCTGCTATGCCAACAAGCTGGCCATGACGGACAAGGCGGTCTACCATTACTTACAGAACCCGGCCTCCGTCACCCGCCGGTATCTGCCCGACTATATGCAGACCTTCCACACCTTTATGAAGGCCAAGGAAGCGCTGGCCCAGCGGCTCGAACTGGGCCGGGACCAGCCCCTGTGGCGGGAAAACTCCTGCTGGGCGGGGCTGCTCATCGCCGTGGGCAATGAGTTCGCCGCCAGCAACGCCGCCCCCCTGGCGGAAAAGCGCCGCCGGGTGCGGGGCATCTGCCAGCTGCCGGAAATGGCTTCGGCCATCCGCCAGATCCACCCGGAGGGGCTGGGGCGGAACAAGCAGATCGTGGCAGACCTCATCCGCCGCCGCCAATACTTCGCGCTGTCGATGCTCTACGGGCTGAAAAACCGGAAGGGCTGACCGGGCAGCGCAAACGATATGACTGAAAAAGGAGTGACCGCCGTGGAAGTGGTTCGGAGCAGTGTGCTCTGCGCCTGGCTGGCCCCCCTGTGGCACTGGCTGCGGGAGCGCTACGAATACAGCCTGCTGGCCAAGATCCTGCGGGGCATCGCCCTGGGCTGGCGCAGAGCCTATCATGGCAGCGCCGTCGTGGGGTTTCTCTCCCGCGAGGGCGTGCTGACGCGGGCCTGGCCGGAGAGCGTGCTGTGCCGGGTGCTGACGTTCCTCATCAGCATCCCGACGATCCTGCTGCAAAAGCTGTACAGCGTGGGCCAGGACGTCTTTGAACACAGTGTGTTTGCCCGCATCGCCTTTGCCGTGGTGGAGCAGACGCCCCTGGCTGTGGCCTGGATCATGGTGCTGTTTCTGGCGCTGCCCTTTGAGCGCTGGAACAACGCTTACAGCTTTGCCGGGTTCGCCCTGTGCTTTGTCATGGCCTGGTTTGCCGGGATGCGCAAGCCCGGCTTCCGGCTGGACCTGCAATTTGTCGGGCCCTGGCTCGTGGCCTTTGCAGGCATGACCTTTGCCGCCTGGCCCCTGTCGGCCTACCCCTCCCTGTCCTTCCGCTTTTTGCTGTACTATATCACCTGCATGCTGTGCGTGGTGATCCTGGTCAGCACCGTGGAGAGCCGGGAGCAGCTGGAGCGCCTGCTGTGCTTCACCTCTCTGTCCCTGCTCATCATGTCCCTCTACGGCATCTACCAGCGCATCCAGGGCGTAGAGGTCAATCTCTCCTACGTGGATGTCAACGTGAACGGGGACATGCCTGGGCGCGTGATGGGCTTCTTTGATAACCCCAACACCTTTGGCGAGGTCCTGCTGCTGCTGATCCCGGTGGCGGTGGCCTACCTGCTGTGTACCAAGAGCTGGCTGGGCCGTCTGCTGGGCCTGCTGAGCGTGGGCACCGGCTGCATGGCCATGGCCATGACCTACTCCCGCGCCAGCTGGGTGGGGCTGGCTCTGGCGGCGGTGGTGTTTGTGATCCTGTGGAACTCCAAGCTCATCCCGCTGGGCATCGTGGTGGCCCTGGTGGGTCTGGCCCTGCTGCCGGACACGGTGTTCCACCGCATCCTGACCATCTTCAACACGTCCGACACCTCGACCAGCAGCCGCTTCCCCCTCTACCGCGCCGCCGCCGAGTTTTTGCAGCAGCGGCCTGTGCTGGGGGCCGGGCTGGGGTCTGACGCGGTGCGGCAGTCCATCAGCGACCTGAACCTCTTCCACGGGAAGGACCACTTTGTCCATTGCCACAACATCTACCTCCAGGTCTGGTGCGAGACCGGCCTGGTGGGCCTCATTTCCTTTGTGGGCGGCATCCTGTGGACGGCGAAGCAGGGCGCGAAGGCCGTGTTCCACAAGCAGTGTGACCTTGTGGTGCGGATGGCCGTCATCGGCGGCGTGTCCGCCCTGCTGGGCGGGCTGCTGTGCGGCATGGCCGACTACCTCTGGAACTACCCCCGCGTGATGCTGATCTTCTGGTTCGTCTGCGCCCTGGCCCTGGCGGGCATCCGCCTGGCCGGGCAAGAGAAACGCGCCGGAGAGGCCGAGGAGACCGCCCCGGCCCAGCAGCCGGAAGAATACTATTCGGAATGATGTAATATCCCCAAGCGAGAAAGAAGGGACCCCCCTGTGAAACTCTCTAACCTCTGGAAGGAGAAGGACGTGACCCTGTCCTTCGAGGCCTTCCCCCCGAAAAAAGACAGCGATTTTGACTCTGTGGCCACCGCCGTGGAGAAGATCGCCCAGTTAAAGCCCGATTTTATGAGCGTGACCTACGGCGCGGGCGGCGGGACTTCGACTTATACCTCCCAAATCGCCCAGATCGTCCAGGCCCAGGGGGTCACCGCCCTGGCCCACCTGACCTGCGTCTCCTCCGACCGGGAGCGCATCCACCACGAGCTGGACGCGCTGAAGGAAGCGGGCATCGAGAACATCCTGGCCCTGCGGGGCGACTACCCGGAGGGGTATGACCCCGCCGCCCCCCGCGACTTCCGCTATGCCTACGAGCTGGTGAAAGAAATTACCGCCTACGGAGGCTTCTGCATCGGCGGGGCCTGCTACCCGGAGGGGCACGTGGAGTGCCTGAGCCAGGCCGAGGACCTGCGCCACCTGAAGGAAAAGGTGGACTGCGGTGTCGATTTCCTGACCACCCAGATGTTCTTTGACAACAGCGCCCTGTACAGCTTCCTGTACCGGGCCCAGGAGGTGGGCATCAACGTGCCGATCTTAGCCGGCATCATGCCCGTGACCAACGCCGCGCAGATGACCCGCATCCTGTCCCTGTCCGGGACCACCCTGCCCAACCGCTTCCGCATGATCCTGGACCGCTTCCGCGAGCGGCCCGACGCCATGAAGCAGGCGGGCATCGTCTATGCCGCCGAGCAGATGGTGGACCTCGTCGCCAACGGCGTGCGGGGCGTCCACGTCTACACCATGAACAAGCCCGATGTGGCCGCCGGCATCGCGGAGAACTTGTCTAAGGTCCTGGGACGCGGATGAACTTAGATTCCAAAGAGATCGCCCGCTATCTGGGCAGCCGGGGGGCCGACCTGTGGCCGGAGGCCGCTGCCTTGGCCGCTGACTGCCAGCGGGAGCTGGAAGGGACAGTCACCCCCCGGACCCTGGGGCGGCGGCTGTCCCTTTCTCTGTTTGCGGGACAGAGCCGGGACCTGGACCACCACCTGCGCCACTGCACCGAGGGCATTTTATTTGCCATGACCCTGGGGGCGGAGACCGACCGGCTCCTGCGCCGGTGGAGCGCCCAGTCCATGGCCAAGGCCGCCGTGGGGCAGGCGGTGTGCGCGGTGTGGCTGGACCAGCTGTGCGCGGACTACTGCGCCAGCTTTTTACCGACCCTGGACGAGGGGCAGTATCTCACGCCCGCCTTCAGCCCCGGCTACGGGGACTGGGACCTGGCAGCCCAGCGGCAGGTGCTGGACCTGCTCCAGGCCCCCAAGCGCATCGGCCTGACCCTCACGGCGGGGGGGATGCTGGTGCCGGAGAAATCCATCACGGCCCTGGTCGGCCTCAGCGACCGGCAGGAGGAGTCCTGCGGGCAGAAGTGTATGCGATGCCAAAAGAAAAACTGTGCCTTCCGCTGCGCTCCGGCGGAGGCGAACTAAGGCCCAATCAAACTTGGAAAAGAAATGAAAAGAATATGGAACAAAAGAAGATGGAAAAGGGGAGTTGCCCAATGAAACCACTGCTGCAAGCAATGAAAGAACGCCGCCTCTATCTGGATGGCGGCATGGGGAGTATGCTCCAGGCGGCGGGACTGCCGGAGGGCCTGCTCCCCGACGTGTGGGGGATGCAGAACCCCGCCGCCGTCCAGGGGGTCCACCGGGCCTATCTGGAAGCCGGGGCCAGACTGATCACCACGAACACCTTCGGCACCAGCGCCCCCAAGCTGGCGCCCTACGGCGTGACGGTGGACGAGGTCATGGCCGCCGCCGTTGCCAACGTGCGGCAGGCCATGCAGCAGGCCGGGGTGGAGGACGCCTACGTCTGCGCCGACCTGGGTCCCTCCGGCAAGCTCCTGCGGCCCTATGGCGACCTGGACTTTGAGGACGCCGTGACCCTCTTTGCCGAGACGGTCCGGGCCGCGGCCAAGGCCGGGGCGGACTGCATCCTCATCGAGACCATGAGCGACCTGTACGAGATGAAGGCCGCCGTGCTGGCCGCGAAGGAAAACTGCGACCTGCCGATCTTAGCCAGCCTCATCTTTGACGCCACGGGCAAGCTGCTCACCGGCGGCTCCCCCCGCGCGGCGGTGGGCCTGCTGGAAGGTCTGGGGGTGGATGTGCTGGGCATCAACTGCGGCCTGGGGCCCAAGGAGATGGCCCCGACCTTTGAGGCTCTGTGGGAAGATGCCTCTACGCCGCTGCTCTTGCAGCCCAACGCGGGCCTGCCCCACAGCGTAGACGGGAAAGCTGTCTATGATGTCAGCCCGGAGGAGTACGCGGCGGAGATGCTGCCCCTGGCCCCCATGGCGACCATTCTGGGCGGCTGCTGCGGCACGACCCCGGCGCACATCAAGGCCCTCATCGACGCGACAAAAGAGTTGCCCCTGCCCGAAGTGACGCAGAAGGACACGATGTTCATTACGTCCTATTGCCAGGCCGTGGCCCTGGACGGTAAGGACCCCGTCATCATCGGCGAGCGCATCAACCCCACCGGCAAGAAGAAGCTCCAGGCCGCCCTGCGGGAGGGGGACACCGGCTATGTCCTCAACGAAGCCTTTAAGCAGGAGGAGGCCGGGGCGCACATCCTGGACGTGAACGTGGGTCTGCCCGGCCTGGACGAGCCGGCCGTGCTGACCAAGATGGTGGAGGCCATTCAGGAGGTCACGGGTCTGCCCCTCCAGCTGGACACGTCCAATCCCGAAGCCATGGAGCGGGCCTTGCGCCGGTACAACGGCAAGCCCCTCATCAACTCCGTCAACGGCAAGGAAGAGAGCCTCAACGCCATTTTACCCCTGGTGAAGAAGTACGGCGGCGGTCTGGTCTGCTTGGCGCTGGACGACAACGGCATCCCCGCCACGGCAGAGGGGCGCGTGACCATTGCCGAGAAGATCATCGCCCGGGCCGAGGCCCTGGGCATCCCCCGCCGGGAGCTGCTGGTGGACGGCCTGACCATGCCTGTGAGCGCCGGGGGCGACAACGCAAAAGTCACCCTGGCCACCCTGGCCGGGGCGAAGAAACTGGGGGTCAAGACGGCCCTGGGCGTGTCCAACGTCTCCTTCGGCCTGCCCAAGCGGGACCATCTGAACCAGGCGTTCTTTACCATGGCCCTGTATCAGGGCTTGGACGGGGCCATCATCAACCCCATGAGCGCGGCGATGATGGGGGCCTTCAAATCTTACCGCGCCCTGCTGGGGCTGGACGATCAGTGCCAGGAGTACATGACCTACATGGAGAACCTGAAGGAGGCCGCCCCCGCCAAGGCCGCCCCTGCTGCCGCCCCGGCGGAGGGGAGTGCGCCCGCTGCGCCCCCCAAGGCGGAGAACACCTTAAATTACTCCGTCTGCAAGGGCCTCAAAGAAGCGGCGGCGGCCCAGGCGAAAGAACTGGCCGAGGGCGGGAGAGAGATCCTCGACATCATCAACGGCGAGCTGGTCCCCGCCCTGGACGAGGTGGGCAAGGCCTTTGAGAAGGGCAAGCTCTTCCTGCCCCAGCTGCTCATGAGCGCCGAGGCGGCGAAGGAGGCCTTCCAGGTCCTGAAGGAGTATCTGCCCGCCACGGAGAGCCACGGTGCCCCCCAGATCGTGCTGGCCACGGTGAAGGGGGACATTCACGACATCGGCAAGAACATCGTGAAGGTCCTGCTGGAGAGCTACCGCTTCCGGGTGCTGGACCTGGGCAAGGACGTGCCGCCGGAGGCCATTGTGGAGGCCGTTCGGGCGCAGAAGATCCCCCTGGTGGGCCTGTCTGCCCTGATGACGACCACGGCCCCCTACATGAAGGAGACCATCCAGGCCCTGCACGAGGCGGGGCTGGACTGCAAGGTCGTGGTCGGCGGGGCCGTCATCACCCAGGACTACGCCGACGAGATCAAAGCCGACCACTACGCCGCCGACGCCATGGAGACGGTCCACTACGCCCAGGAGGTGCTGGGCGGCTGAAAAAGCCGAAGCCTCGGCAAAGTCTCCAAAAAATTTCTCTTTTCTCGCAAAAATTTCGACTGAAATAGTTGACAAAGAAAATAAAACATGGTACATTGAAGGCCGCGCAAGGGACCGGAATCAGCCCCGGTCCCTTGCGACGTTTTTTGAGAGAGAAGTGTTAGAAATTATGCGAGGCAACCGAAATGTCGGGCTGTTGATCGTCTTCCTGCTCATCACTGTGGCGATGGCAGTGGCGTTCTTCCCGTCCGTCAACCAAAATGTTGCTGAGGGCCTGAACGCCATTGCCCCCATCGACACCGAGAGCCTGGACGGGGCGACCCGCACCATTTTTGATTCCATCAGCTACGCCCGCTCCATCCACATCCTGGCCATGCTGCTGGTGGGCTTCGGCTTCCTGATGGCCTTCCTGCACGGCCACGAGTTCACCTCCCTGACCGCCACCTTCCTGGCCGTGAGCATTGCCATCCCCGTCTACATGCTCGTCAAGTGCTTTATGCCCGGCGAGTACGACGCCATGAACATCACCGGCTTCCTGTTTGCCGAGTTTGCCGCCGCCAGCCTGCTCATCTGCATGGGCGCGGTGCTGGGTCGGCTGAAGATGGACCAGTATTTCGTGCTGGCCATCCTGTTCACCATCGCTTATATCTTCAACGAGTGGCTGCTGCTGGAGAGCGGCCTCTTCAAGGGCTTCCTGGATACCGGCGGGTCCGTCGCCATCCACGCCTTCGGCGCTTACTTCGGCCTGGGCGTCGTGGCCACCACCGACAAGAAGTTCCAGGGCAAACCCGCCCCCCAGAGCACCAAGGTCAGCAACGAGTTCTGCCTGCTGGGCAGCATGATCCTGTGGCTGTTCTGGCCCTCCTTCACCAGCGCCGTCGTTTCCCCCGACCACGCTTACCTGACGGTCCTGAACACCGTCCTGGCCCTGTGCGGCTCCACCCTGGCCACCTATGTCTTCACCAAGCTCATCCGCGGGAAGATCGACATCGAGGACATCGCCAACGCAGCCCTGGCCGGCGGCGTGTGCATCGGCTCCACCTGCTCCACCGCCAACCCCGGCTTCTCCATGGTCATCGGCATCTGCGCCGGTACCCTGAGCACCCTGGGCTTCTCCGTCATCGCCCCCAAGGTCTGCAAGCTTATCCGCGGCACCGATACCTGCGGCGTGCATAACCTGCACGGCATGCCCGGCCTGCTGGGCGGCCTGTTCGGCATCGCCATCACCGGCAACGTGGGCGTTCAGCTGGGCGCTGTGATCGCCACCGTGGTGGTGGGCCTGGTCCTGGGCCGCGTCTGCGGCGCCATCCTGGGCCTCTTCGGCACCAAGAACGACACCTATCAGGACGAGGACGATTTTATCCTGGAGTAATGACAGTACGTTGCCCGAAGACCTCCGGGTAAGCATACATAAGCAGCAAAATAAGAGGACCGCCGTTGGTTTATCCCATCGGCGGTCCTCTTACTTTGCTGCGTTATGCAGGTTTGTCTTCGTTCAGTTTTTTTACTTCGTCCAGGGAAAGCCCTGTTGCGAAGGAGATGTCGTCCAGCGAGATCGTTCCTAATTTCAGAAGGTTCAGAGCAGTTTCTTTTCTGTTTTTGTTCTTGCCCTCTGCCATGCCTTCTTGGTAAGACTGTCGTCTCATGTCATCTAGAACTTTGCACATAACTGCGATGCCCTCCTTACTTTCTTTGAAGAATCTTGCCCGGTCTGCAAGTACATTGTAACACATATCCGAGGGGTCTGTACAGGAAAAATCATGCATGAGCTTTCCGACGGGGGAATCGTCCCGATAGGACCCGTTCACATAGAGGATATGCGAACCATCCCCAAACCGTTTGCCGCTTTTGATAAAGCAACGCTCGATCTCATAGATAGCTTCCCCCAGGCCGATCACATCATTCTCTGTGATGAAGATGACATAGGTTTCTGGCAGCGCCTCGAAGTCATTGCCCTTTTCCAGCAGATTCACGTCCATCATGCTGCTGTTATACCGTGCCCGTTTTCGGCCTGCGCCTTTGTCCGAGCGCTGAATTTCGATGTTGAATTTTCGCCCTTCGCTGTCGGTCGCCAGAACGTCCAGGCGGACGGAACGGTTGAGCAAATTTTCCACGAAGACCTGCGTTCGCACATCGACTACGTTCAGGTCCGGTTTGTCCAGCACGATCTGCAGGACCAGCTGAACGCACGCGGTGTCATTGTCAAAGCATTTGGAGAAAAAATCGTCGTCTATCAGGCGCAGCTGGCGCAAGCGTGCCAAGTCCTCCTGCTGTTTTTGGTCCATCGTTTCTGTCACGGTCAAACACTTCGCCTACTTCCTTATTTTGATACGATCTATCATAGCATAAAAGAGAACGTCCATCAAACTGTAGTTGGGATATCTTCCCCTTTCCTATCGTGGGAGAGGGGAAGATTACCCGTTGCAAAACACGGTGGGAGTTGCTATAATAAAATGAATCATGCTCTTTTCTGCCCAAGGGGCGGAAAAGCCGTGACCAAAGACACCGATGCACGGGAGGGGGAAGCCGCTTTGCGTCTGCGTACATTGGAATTGCAGGGCTTCAAATCTTTCCCGGACCACACCGTGCTCACCTTTGACCATCCCGTCACCGCCATTGTCGGCCCCAACGGCAGCGGCAAGTCCAATCTCTCCGACGCCATTTGCTGGGTGCTGGGGGAGCAGTCTGCCCGGACCCTGCGGGGGGACAAGATGGAGGACGTGATCTTCAGCGGGGCGCAGCTCCGCCAGCGGCTGGGGGCGGCCCAGGTCACCCTGCGGCTGGAGGACGAGACGGGCGGCGAGATGGCCGTGACCCGCCGGTATTACCGGTCGGGGGAGAGCGAGTATCTCTTAAACGGCAAGACCGTCCGCCTGCGGGACGTGCACGAGCGCTTCATGGACACCGGCCTGGGGCAGGAGGGCTACGCCCTCATCGGCCAGGGGAAGATCGACGCGATCCTCTCCGCCAAGAGCACCCAGCGGCGGGAGATCTTTGAGGAGGCCGCCGGCATCTCCCACTGCCGCCACCAGAAGGAGGAGACCCAGCGCAAATTGGAGCGCACGCAGGAAAACCTCACCCGCGTGGCGGACAAGTTAGAGGAGCTGGACCTCCAGCGGGGCCCTTTGAAGGCCCAGGCCGAGCAGGCGCAAACCTTCTTGGCCCTGCGGGAGAAGCTGCGGACGCTGGAAATTTCCCTCTGGATGGACCAGCTGGACAAGCAGCGGGCGCAGCGCCGCAAGCTCCAGGCCGACCGGGCGGCTGCCCAGGCCAGCCTGGCCGCCTGCACCCAGGAGACGGACCGGCTGTACGCCGAGAGCGAACGCCTGCTGCACGACCTGCGGGACCAGGAGGCCCAAGGGGAGCGCCTGCGCCAGCGGCTGCAAGCCGTCCGCCAACAGGCGGAGGAGAGCCGCCAGGCCTTGACCCTGCGCCGGGAGCGCCTGCGCACCGGGGACGAGACGGCCCGCCGCCTGCGGGACGAGCTGGCCCAGCAGGAAGCACGCACCGCCCACCTCCAAGAGGAGCAGACGCGCCAGGAGGAGCGCCTGGCTCAGCTGCAAAAACAGGAGCGCAAACGCGCCGAAGCCATTGCCCGGACCGAGGAGCGCCTGGCCCAGACCCGAACCCAGGCCCGGCAGGCACAGGCCGCCTGGCAGGAGACCCTGCGCCGGGAGCGGGAGGCGCTTGCCGCCCGGCACCGAGAGGAGCAGGCGGCGGAAGAGGCCTGGATGGCCTGCCGCCTGGAAGCGCATACCCTGGCCGCCCGACAGAAGCTGTTGGGCGAACTGACCGGCCAGCTGGAGGGCTACGCCAGGGGCGTCAAAACCGCCATGACCGCCGCCCAGCGGGGGGAACTGACCGGCGTGTTGGGGCCGGTGGGCCAGCTGTTTCATGTGGAGAGCCGGTACACCGTGGCCTTAGAGACCGCCCTGGGCGGGGCCATGCAGGACCTGCTCGTCGAGGATGAGCAGGCGGGCAAGGCCGTTCTCCGCCTGGTGAAGCGCCGGGACGGGGGGCGGGTGACCTGCCGTCCGCTGACGGCCCTGCGGCCGAATCCCCTGCGGGAGGAGGGTCTGGAAGAGGCCCCCGGCTTTCTGGCGGTCGCCGCCGAGCTGGTGGACTGTGACGAGCAGGTCCGCCCGGCGGCGCAGAGCCTCTTGGGGCGGACCGTCGTGGTGGACGACCTGGACCACGGCACGGCGCTGGCGAAGGCCCGCCGCTACCGTTTCCCGGTGGTGACGCTGGACGGGGAAATTTTACGCCCCGGCGGGGCCATGACCGGCGGCTCGGTCAGCCGAAGGGGAGGCATCCTCTCGCGGGGGGCCGAGGAAGCGGCCCTGCGGGAGAAGCTGGCCCAGGCGCAGGAGCGCTTGGCCGAAGCACAGCACACGTTAGAACACGCCCGGCAGGCCCGCCAACTGGCCGCCCAGACCCTGGACCGGCGGCAGGCCAACGGCCCGGACGAGACCATAGAATGGACCCGCCGCCAGCAGGCGCAGGAGGAGGACCTCCGCGCCCAGCGGGAGGAATGGGCCACCCTGCAAGGGACGCTGACCGCCTTTGCGCCCCTGCTGGCCCAGCTGCGGCAGCAGCTGGACACCGCCGACCGGGACAGGCAGCGGCAGGAGGAAGCGCTTGCGCTCTCTGCCCGCCAGAAAGAGGTCTGGACGGCGGAGATCCACCAATTGGAAACGGCCTTGGACGAGCTGGACCAACAGGCGGAGCGCCTGACGGCCCGGGCAGACCAGGCCACCCAAGATAAATTCGCCCTGGAAAAACGCCGGGCCGACACGGACCGGGCCGCCCGGACGCAGAATACGTTACAGCTCAAGCTGCAGCGGGAGGCCGGGGCCGCCGAGCAGAAGGTCTTGCAGGCCGGGGCCGAGGAACACCGTCTGCTGGACCGCCTGTGGGACACCTACGGCGTGACCCACCAGGGTGCCCAGGCCATACGGCAGGACATCCCGGACGCGGGCCAGGCCCAGCGGCAGTGCGGCAGACTCAGGGATGACATCGCCGCCCTGGGCAACGTGAACCTGGGGGCTGTGGAGGAATTTCAGCGCGTGGAAGAGCGCTGGCAGTACCTCACGGACCAGAAGAACGACGTGGAGACCGCCCGGCAGGCGCTGGAAGGGGTCATCGACGGCATCACCCAGGAGATGGACCAGCGCTTCCGCACCGAGTTTGCCAAGATCCAGACGGCCTTTGCCGAGACCTTTGCCCAGCTCTTCGGCGGGGGCAAGGGGATGCTGGCCCTGGAGGACGAGAGAGACGCCCTGCACTGCGGCATCGACATCCAGGCCCAGCCGCCGGGGAAGCGGCAGCGGAGCATCAGCCTGCTCTCCGGCGGGGAGCGGGCGCTGGTGGCCATCGCGCTGTACTTTGCCATTCTGCGGGTCCGGCCCACGCCCTTCTGCGTGATGGACGAGATCGAGGCGGCGCTGGACGAGGCCAATGGGGCGCGGTTTACCCGGTACCTCAGAACGATGGCACACGAGACCCAATTCCTGCTCATCACCCACCGCCGGGAGACCATGGAGGCCGCCGATGTCTTATACGGCGTGACCATGGAGCGGCAGGGGGTCAGCCGGGTGCTCAGGCTGGACCTGGACCAGGCCGAGCGGCTGCTGGGGACGGAACATAGATAACAGGAGGCATTTCCCATGGGATTGTTTGATAAGATCAAAAAGCTGAACATCTTCTCCGGCTTCTTCTCCGTGGACGAAGATTTTTTTGAAGAGCTGGAGGAAAACCTCATCCTCTCCGACATGGGCATGGACACGACCCTGGAGGCCGTGGAGACCCTGCGGGAGCGGGTGAAGGCCAACAAGATCAAGGAGCCGGAGGAGGTCAAGGCCTGCCTGCGGGAGATCCTGGTGGAGATGCTGGACGTGGGGTCCACGGAGCTGGACCTGACGGACAAGCCCGCCGTGGTCCTGATGATCGGCGTCAACGGCGTGGGCAAGACCACCACCATCGGCAAGCTGGCAAATCTCCTGAAGAACCAGGGCAACCGGGTCCTGCTGGCTGCGGGGGATACCTTCCGCGCCGCCGCCGCCGACCAGCTGGCCATCTGGGCCGACCGGGCGAAGGTGGACATCGTCCGCCACGAGGAGGGGTCCGACCCCGCCGCCGTGGTGTTCGACGCCATGAACGCCGCCCGCGCGAGAAAGACCGATGTGGTCCTGGTGGACACGGCAGGGCGCCTGCACAACAAGCAGAACCTGATGAACGAGCTGAATAAGATCCGCCGGGTCATCGACCGGGAGGGGACGGCCAGCTCGAAGGAAGTCCTCCTGGTGCTGGACGCCACCACGGGGCAGAACGGCCTCATCCAGGCCAAGCAGTTCGGCGAGAGCGCGGGCATCACCGGCATCGTGCTGACCAAGCTCGACGGCACCGCCAAGGGCGGCGTGGTCCTGGCCATCGCCAAGGAGATGGGCGTGCCCGTGAAGTTCGTGGGCCTGGGCGAGGGCATCGACGATCTGCAGCCCTTTGACGCCGTGGCCTTTGCCGAGGCCCTGGTGTAAATCCACAATTTGTGCGAAGTTTGGGGAAAGAAATCGAAGATTTCCCCGTGCAGATAGAAAGGAGCGACCGATCCATGGCGCGTATCGACGGAAGAACCTATAAGGACCTGCGTCCGGCGGAGATCATCCCCGGCGTGAACAAATTTGCGGAGGGCAGCTGCCTGATCCGCTGCGGCAACACCCATGTGCTGTGTACGGCCAGCGTGGAGGAGCGGGTCCCGCCCCACGTCCCCTACGGCGAGGGCTGGGTGACGGCGGAGTATTCCATGCTGCCCCGCGCCAACCGGGAGCGCAGCCGCCGGGACGTGTCCAAGGGCAAGCTCTCCCCCCGTTCGGCGGAGATCCAGCGCCTGGTGGGCCGCGCCCTGCGGGCGTCCATTGATAGGAAGGCTTTGGGCGAGCGGACCATCACCATCGACTGCGACGTGTTGCAGGGCGACGGCGGGACCCGGACGGCCTCCGTCACCGGCGGCTATGTGGCCCTGGCCCTGGCCTGCCAGTGGCTGGTGAAGGAGGGCTATCTGCTCCGCTCCCCCCTGCGCACGGCGGTGGCGGCCGTTTCTGCGGGTATCGTGGACGACGAGCTGCTGCTGGACCTGTGCTATGAGGAGGACTCCAATGCCCAGGTGGACCTCAACTGCATCATGACCGAGCAGGGAGAGCTGGTGGAGATCCAGGGCACCGGCGAAGGCCGGGCCTTTACCATCCAGGAGCAGCGCCAGCTGGTCGACCTGTGCGCCAAGGGCATCGACGAGCTGCTGGCCAAGCAGCGGGAGGCCCTGGCCCTGGCCGAGAAGCAGGCGGAGGAGGGCAGCCGATGAAAGTCGTTCTTGCCAGCCACAACAAAAAGAAAATGGTGGAGATGAAGACCATTCTCTCCGCTATGGGGGTGGAAGTCCTCTCCCAGGCGGACGTGGGGGTGGACTTGGAGCCGGAGGAGACCGGCACCACCTTCGCCGAAAACGCCGCCATCAAGGCCCAGGCCGTGATGGAAGCCACGGGCCTGCCCGCCATTGCGGACGACTCCGGGCTGATGGTGGACGCCCTGAACGGCGAGCCGGGGGTATACTCCGCCCGGTACGGCGGCCCTGGGCTGGATGACACAGGCCGGTGGCAGCTCCTGCTGAAGAACATGGAGGGCATCGAGAACCGGACCTGCAAGTTCGTCAGCGTCATCTGCTGCTGCTTCCCGGACGGACAGCAGCTGTCTGCGCGGGGTGAGTGCCCCGGCATTCTGGCCCACGGGCCGACGGGGGACGGGGGCTTTGGGTATGACCCCATCTTCTATCTCCCCGAACTGGGCAAGACCATGGCCCAGCTCACCCCCGAAGAAAAAAACAAGATCTCCCACCGGGCCAAGGCCCTGGCGGGATTCCAGAAAGAATGGGAGAAACAACATGGAACTGACCAGTAAACAGCGTGCCCAGCTCCGGGGGTTGGCCAACAGCCTCACCCCCATCGTCCACATCGGCAAGGAGGGCATCACCGAGGCGGTGGTGAAGCAGACCGACGAGGCCCTGGAGGCCCGCGAGCTCATCAAGTGCCGGGTGCTGGAGAGCGCCCTGCTGACCGCCAGAGAGGCCTGCGACGAGCTGGCCCAGCGCACCCGCAGCGAGGGCGTGCAGGCCATCGGCAGCAAGTTCGTCCTCTATCGCCAGAGCCACAACAAGGAGAAAAAGAACAAGATCGAGCTGGTGAAGGACAAGAAGAAACCGGCGGCACGATAACCAACGCACCAACTAGAGAGACTTCGAGAAGATATCTTTGACTTGGGAAAGGGTGGGATCACGGCATGAAAATTGGAATCTACGGCGGGACCTTTGACCCGCCCCATCTGGGGCACATGGAAGCGGCGAAAGCGGCGCTGGACCAACTGGGGCTAGACCGACTGCTCATCATCCCCGACCGGGAGCCGCCCCACAAGGACCTGGCGGCGGAGGCGGCCACGCCCCAGCAGCGCTTGGACATGGCGGCCCTCATGGCCGATGGGCTGGGCCCCCGCGCAGAGGCCTCCGACCTGGAGCTGCGCCGGGAGGGAAAGAGCTACACGGCCGACACCGTGGAGGAGCTGCACGAGCAGTTCCCGGAGGACGAGCTGTGGCTGCTCATGGGCACGGACATGTTCCTCACCGTGCAGAACTGGTACCAGCCGGAGCGCATCTTCCAGTACGCCGGGGTGGCGGCCTTTTCCCGCAGCCTGGAGGACAGCCAGGAGATGTTTGACCAGCAGAGCGAGTACCTGCGCGAGACCTTTACTGCCCGCACGACGGTCATCGACCTGCCGCAGGTCACGGAGATCGCCTCCCGCGATCTGCGGCGGATGCTGGCCTCGGAGTGGACCGGGGGGAACGTGGACCCCGGACAGTTCCTCTGGACGCCGGTGTACGGCTACATCCTGCGGGAGCATCTCTTCGGGACCAAGGCCGACCTGAGCAAGCTCAGCGACAAGCATCTGCGGGCCGTGTCCTACTCCATGGTGAAGGCCAAGCGCCTGCCCCATATCAAGGGCATCGAGGAGACGGCCGTGGCCCTGGCCAAGTTCTGGGGCGTGGACGAGGAGATGGCCCGCCGGGCGGCGATCCTGCACGACTGCACGAAATACTGGGAGCTGGAGCCGCAGCTGGCCACCTGCGAAAAATATGGGGTGGCGCTGGACGAGCTGGAGCAGACGAGCGTGAAGCTCCTGCACTCCAAGACCGGCGCGGCTCTGGCCGAGCATGTCTTCTGCGAGCCGAAGGAAGAGTGCGAGGCCATCTTCAGCCACACCACCGGCAAGGCGGGCATGACCAAGCTGGATAAGATCCTGTACTTAGCCGACTATATGGAGCCTACCCGCGACTTTGACGGCGTGGAGGAGCTGCGCCGCCTGGTCTGGGAGGACTTGGACCAGGCCATGATCCTGGGCCTGGAGATGAGCATTGAAGAGCTGAAGGAGCGGGGGGTGCCGGTCCACCGGAACACCCTGGCCGCGCTGGAGGATCTGCAAAGGAGGCAGCAGTGAAGGACCGATCTTTTTCCGAGGAAGAGCTGCGCCAGCGGGAGAAGGAAGAGCGCTCCCGCCGCCGCAAGCAGGAGCAGGCCTACCGGGAGGCCCAGCGGGGCGTCTACTCCCGCATCTACGAGGAGCAGGACGCCATGCCGGAGGACTATCGCCGTGCCCTGTGGGACGACCCCCAGGACGAGTATGACGACTATGACGACGGCTACGACGGGGCGGACCGGGAGATCCACTACGACGCTTATTACCACGCCCCCCGCGACGAGGACGACTGGACCCGCGGCCCCTCGGAGGACTGGACGGACGAGCGCCGCCGCATCCAGGAGGAGCTGGGCGGCCGGCGGGACAGACCCGGCAGACAGCCCCTGGAAGAGGAGGACGATGAGTGGCAGCCGATCGTAGCCAGCCAGCGCACGGGTCCTCTGCCGGATCGGAAAGCCTACGAGGCCTATGACTCCTATGAGGCGGAGGAAGAGGACGACGACGTGCCCCCGCCCCCGCCCCCCAGGAAAAAACGCCCCGGCACCGAGGGCGTTCCGGAAAGGCCTCGGCCCAAGAAGCGGAAGAAACGCAAACGCATCCTGCTCACCGTCCTGCTGGTGCTGCTGGCTCTGGTGGCGGCGGGCTTTGTGGTGCATCAAATTTACGTCCGGCCCCCGGACCTCCCGTCGGCCGGCAACACGGCCGGCCAGGAGACCGGCACCGACCCCGGCAGCATGGGGGTCGGCCGGAAGGAGGACGTGTACACCTTCCTTCTGGTGGGCCGGGACGACGGCGGCGGCGGCAACACCGACACCATGATGGTGGGCTGCTACGACGTGAAAAACGGCACCGTGGACGTTCTGAGCATCTATCGGGACACCCTGGTGGACGTGCCCTGGGAGATCCCCAAGATCAACTCCGTGTATAACCGGCAGGGGATCGAGGGGGTCCAGAAGCAGGTGAAGAACCTCATCGGCTACCAGCCCGACTACTACTTCGTGGTGGAGCTGGACGCCGTGTCTGAGCTGGTGGACGCCATCGGCGGGGTGGACTATGACGTGCCCTATAACATGGACTACGACGACCCCACCCAGGACCTGCACATCCACTACAAGCAGGGGATGCAGCACCTGAGCGGCAGCGACGCCGTGCGCGTGCTGCGCTGGCGGAAGAACAACAGCGGCGAGAAGCTCTCCGTGGGCGACGTGGGCCGCGTGACCGTGCAGCACTCCTTCCTCAAGGCCCTGGCCGGACAGATGGTCAGCCTGGGGAACCTCACGAAGATCGGTGAGATCGCCAAGATCGTGGACAACAACCTGGACAGCAACCTGAGCTACGGCGAGATGATCTGGTTCGGCGAGCGTGCCCTGGGCCTCGGGCAGGATGCCTTCCGCTTCCACAACCTGCCCGGCGACTACACCGGGACCATGTGGAGCCAGACCTATCGCAACTACCAATCCTATGTGTTCGTCAACGGCACCGCCCTGCGGGAGCTGGTGAACCAGTATATGAACCCCTATCTGACCGACATCACCGCGGACATGCAGCACGTGAGCCACGACACGACGGTGAACAACCTGCCCGTGGAGAGCGACAGCGCCGGAGAGACCGACCCCACCGGCGGCGGCCAGAGTGCGTCTGACTAAATACAGAAATCATCCGGGCCAACGCGCCCGACGAAAAGAAAGGAATCGCCTATGACACCAAAAGAGATGGCGCTTCTGCTGGCCCAGGCCATGGACAGCAAGAAGGGCAAGGACATTCGCGTGCTGGAGACCGACGGCGTCACCACCCTGGCAGACTACTTTGTGCTGTGCAGCGGCAGCTCCGCCCCCCAGCTCAAGGCCCTGGCCGACGCCGGCGAAAAGGCCATGAAGGACCACGGCATCCTGCCCCACCACGTGGAGGGACACCGGGGCGGCACCTGGATCCTCCAGGACTACGGCGACGTGGTCGTCCACGTTTTCGACAAGGAGGCCCGCGCCTTCTATGACCTGGACCGCCTGTGGGCCGACGCAAAGACCGTGGACCTCAGCGACGTGCTGGCGCAGCCGGACGCCGAGTAAGTTGTTCCGCTCTATTTAATTTTGTCTTATCTTTGAATCAAACAGGAAAGCGTGATTTAGTTGAAATACGAGTTTAACCGCATCGAACGCAAGTGGCAGGACCGCTGGGCAAAGGCCGGCTGCTACCATGCCGTTACCGGCGACCCCAAGCCCAAGTACTATGCTCTGGTGGAGTTCCCCTATCCCTCCGGCCAGGGCCTGCACGTGGGCCACGCCCGGCCCTACACCGCCATGGACGTGGTGGCCCGGAAGCGCCGGATGGAGGGCTACAACGTCCTCTTCCCCATGGGCTACGACGCCTTCGGCCTGCCCACCGAGAACTACGCCATCAAGAACCACATCCACCCCGCCAAGGTCACCCACGACAACATCGCCAACTTCACCAAGCAGCTGAAGATGCTGGGCTATTCCTTCGACTGGGACCGCGTCGTGGACACCACCGACCCCGGCTACTACAAGTGGACCCAGTGGATCTTCCTCCAGCTGTTCAAGAAGGGCCTGGCCTACAAGACCTCCATGCCCGTGAACTGGTGCACCTCCTGCAAGTGCGTGCTGGCCAACGAGGAAGTGGTCAACGGCGTCTGCGAGCGCTGCGGCTCGGAAGTCATCCGGAAGGAAAAGAGCCAGTGGATGCTGAAGATCACCGAGTATGCCCAGCGCCTCATCGACGACCTGGACCAGGTGGACTTCATCGAGCGCGTGAAGACCCAGCAGAAGAACTGGATCGGCCGCTCCACCGGCGCAGAGGTGACCTTTAACACCACCCAGGGCGATGATCTGGTGGTCTACACCACCCGCCCCGACACCCTCTTCGGCGCGACCTACATGGTCCTCTCCCCGGAGCACCCCTACATCAACAAGTGGAAGGACGTGCTGACCAACTGGGACGACGTGAACGCTTACGTGGAGGCCGCCGCCCGCAAGTCCGACTTCGAGCGGACCGAGCTGGTGAAGGAAAAGACCGGCGTGAAGCTGGAGGGCGTGAAGGGCATCAACCCCGTGAACGGGAAAGAGATCCCCATCTTCATCTCCGATTATGTTCTGGTGTCCTACGGCACCGGTGCCATCATGGCCGTGCCGGCCCACGATGACCGTGACTGGGAGTTTGCCAAGAAGTTCGGCTGCGACATCATCGAGGTGGTCCAGGGTGGTGACATCGAGAAGGAAGCCTTTACCCTCAAGGACGACACCGGCATCATGGTGAACTCCGACTTCCTCAACGGCCTGACCGTGAAGGACGCCATTCCCGTCATGAAGAAGTGGCTGACCGAGAAGGGCATCGGCCACGAAAAAGTGAACTACAAGCTGCGTGACTGGGTCTTCTCCCGCCAGCGCTACTGGGGCGAGCCCATCCCCCTGGTCAAGTGCCCCAAGTGCGGCTGGGTGCCCCTGCCGGAGGACCAGCTGCCCCTGCTGCTGCCTGAGGTAGACAGCTACGAGCCGACCGACAACGGCGAGTCCCCCCTGGCCCCCATGACGGACTGGGTGAACACCACCTGCCCCCACTGCGGCGGCCCCGCCCAGCGCGAGACGGACACCATGCCCCAGTGGGCTGGTTCCTCCTGGTACTTCCTGCGCTACATGGACCCCCACAACGACAAGGCCCTGGCTTCCCCCGAAGCCCTCAAGTATTGGGGCCAGGTGGACTGGTACAACGGCGGCATGGAGCACACCACCCTGCACCTGCTCTACTCCCGCTTCTGGCACAAGTTCCTGTATGACCTGGGCGTGGTGCCCTTCGCCGAGCCTTACCACAAGCGCACCAGCCACGGCATGATCCTGGGCGAGGGCGGCGAGAAGATGTCCAAGTCCCGCGGGAACGTGGTGAACCCCAATGACGTCGTGGACCAGTACGGCGCGGACACCATGCGGACCTACATCATGTTCATCGGCGACTTCGAGAAGGCCGCTGCCTGGTCCGACAACGCCGTGAAGGGCTGCAAGCGCTTCCTGGACCGCATCTGGAACCTGGCCGATCAGGTCAAAGATGCTGATGCCTACGGCAAGGACAACGAGGCCGCCATCCACAAGACCATCAAGAAGGTCAGCGACGACATCGAGAACATGAAGTTCAACACCGCCATCGCCGCCCTGATGAGCCTGACCAACCAGTTCTACGACAAGGGCGTGAACAAGGCCGAGTTTAAGACCATGCTCCAGCTGCTGTCTCCTTTCGCCCCCCACATGGCCGACGAGCTGTGGGAGCGCTTCGGCTTCGAGGGCATGGCCTGCACCTCCAGCTGGCCTGTGTATGACGAGAGCAAGACCGTGGCCTCTGAGGTCACCATCGCCGTCCAGGTGGGCGGCAAGCTCAAGACTACCGTCACCGTCCCCACTGACAGCGAGCAGGACGCCGTCCTGGCCGTGGTCACTGCCGACAGCAAGATCCAGAAGCTCATGGAGGGCAAGGACCTCGTGAAGGTTATCCACGTGCCCAACAAGCTCATGAACCTGATCCTCAAGCCCAAGGCCTGAGAAAACCAGCGAAAGTTATCCCCAAACGGGCGACCTTTTGGGGATAACTTTGCGAGAAATTTCCGCCGAATGCGGGAAATGTGGAAAAACTTCGCTTCATCCTCTTGACAATTGCGCGGAGATTGCATATAATACCACTGTTAAAGCCATATTTTACGATGGCCCTTTGGTGCGTGGAAGAAATCGAGTCCACCACTTCGGAGGGAGGGAAAACGAATGTCTGAAATCCATGTGCGGGAGAACGAGTCTCTGGAGAGCGCCCTGAAGCGGTTCAAGCGAAGCTGCGCGAAGTCCGGCGTCCTGGCTGAGGTGCGGAAAAGAGAGCACTATGAGAGCCCCAGCGTGAAGCGCCGCAAGAAGTCTGAGGCAGCGCGGAAGAATCGTAAAAAGTATTATTGATATCTTAAAAACCCCCTGTCCGATCACGGGCAGGGGGTTTTCGCGTCAGAGGACCCAAGAAGCGCCGGCAGCAGGTCCGCCACCTCCGGGTAGAGCAGGAAAAACTGCCGGATGCCCACTTCCTGGGCCAGGGTGCGTTTTTGGCGCAGGCTCTCCGCATCGTCGAAGAGGACGAAGTGGGCGCCGGTGCTGCGGCTCATGTAGGTAAAATAGTGGGCGCAGAGATCACGGGAGTAAAACACGTTTGGCTCAAACTGCCGCCGAAGCGCTGCCAGCGCCTCCGGGGTCAGGGGTTTTCCACAGCCTGTGGGCGCAGGGAGAAAGAAATCCTCCCGCGTGCGGCGGAGACAGAGGACGAGCCGGTGCTTTCCCCAGCGGGCGATCAGCTCCTCCAGCCGGTGCCGGAGGGAGCCGCCGGAGACGGCGGCGGTGCAGTAGAGCAAGGCCCGCTTGCTGTAGGCCCCGTAGGCTTCGGGGAGATACAGCCAGCCGCCGGACGGACTGAGCCCCTCGTCCAGCAGGCGGATGAGGCGGGCGAGATAGGGCGTGGGTGGGCAATCGACGTCCAGCACCGCCCCGCCAAAGCGCCGGGCGCGGCAGAGGGTCAGGATGGCCTGGGCCGCGTGCTTGGGGTCTGCGCCCGGCTGGGGCGCTTCCGAGATGCCCACGAGCAGCAGCCCGCCCCGGACCTCCGGGGGCAGGGGGGCGGCGGTGAACTGCCCCGTGGGGCCAAGCTGGCCGCTGAGACAGACCAGGGGCAGGCCCCAGGGCTGCGCCTGGGGGAGGTCCTGGGGCGGCGTGAGCAGGAATTGCCGGGTGTGTGTCATTTCCATGGGTACCCCCTTGTCCGTTGGGTGTGGTTCGTGTATACTGGGAAACACTTGCACTCTATGAGACCAGAGGAAGGATTAGAAGGTGGCACCATGAAATTTCCGTTCGTACCCGATTACTATTTTCCCGATATCTATGCCATTGACCCGGAGCGCCTGCGGGCGCGGGGCGTGAAGGTCCTGCTGGCGGACCTGGACAACACCCTGGCCCCCTACGGCGTGCCCAAGCCCAGCGGGGAAGTGGTCGCCTGGCGGGCGCGGCTGGAGCAGGCGGGCATCACCCTCTTCCTGCTCTCGAACAGCCGCCGGCCGGGGCGGGCGCAGCACTACGCCGAGGCCCTGGGCATCCCCTATGAGGGGCACGCGGGCAAGCCCAAGTCCGGGGGATTTCGCCGGGCGCTGGCCCGGATGAACGCGGCCCCGGAGGAGGCCGCCATTGTCGGCGACCAGATCTTTACGGATATTCTGGGGGGGAATCGAGCGGGGGTCCTGACCCTGCTGGTCCACCCCATCCGGTTTGGGACGGTATTTCGGGCCTTGCGCTTTGGCATCGAGACGCCGTTCCGGGCCGGGGCCGAGGACGGGCGCCGTCTGTAATGCGTCGGGATGCGCGGGCGCCGTCCGTCATGCGGCCGGGGGGCAGGAGAAAACGCAGAGAAAATGCCCCAGAATCCACCGGATTACGGAAATTCCCTTGCAAAAGCCCGCAAGGTATTGTAAAATAAGGAGCGACTATGGAATGAAAGACGGCCGCGGGCCGTCGTTTCCGGATGCACTTGTTTCAGCCACCGGCACCCGCCGGCACGGCAATTTAGTTTGGAGGATGAGTTACTATGATTACTGCCGGCGATTTTCGCAATGGCGTCACCTTTGAGATGGACGGCCAGGTCATGCAGGTGGTGGAGTTCCAGCACGTGAAGCCCGGTAAGGGCGCTGCCTTCGTGCGGACCAAGATGAAGAATGTCATCACCGGTGCCGTCACCGAGACCTCTTTCAACCCCACGGCCAAGTTTGAGAACGCTTACGTGGAGAAGAAGGACATGGAGTACAGCTACAACGACGGCGACCTGTACTACTTCATGGACCAGGAGACCTACGACATGATCCCCATCGCCGCCGAGATCCTGGGCGACAGCTTCCGTTTCGTGAAGGAGAACATGCCCTGCAAGGTCAACAGCTACAAGGGCAAGGTCTTCGCCGTCGAGCCCCCCACCTTCGTGGAGCTGGAGGTCACCGAGACCGACCCCGGCTTCAAGGGCGACACCGCCACCAACGTGACCAAGCCCGCCACCGTGGAGACCGGCGCCGAGATCAAGGTGCCCCTGTTCATCAACCCCGGTGACAAGATCAAGATCGACACTCGTACCGGCGAGTATCTGGAGCGTGCCAAGGGCTGAGACCCGGCACGGGAAAGGATGGTTGTTCCATGACGATTTCTGAAAAGGTTGCCTATCTGAAGGGCCTGGCCGACGGCCTGGACCTGGACAAAGAGCCTTCTAAAGAGGGCAAGATCATCGCAAAGATCATCGACGTCCTGGAGGACGTGGGCTTTGCCGTGGAGGACCTGGAGGTCGAGGTGGAAGCCCTGACCGACGGCATGGAGTCCATGGCCGAGGACCTCAGCGACGTGGAGACCGCTCTGTTTGACGAGGACGACGAGGACGAGGACGACACCCTGGACCTGTCTGACCTGGGCGATGATTTCTTCGAGATCGAGTGCCCCAGCTGCGGCGAGGACATCGTGATCGACGAGAGCGTGCTGGACATCGGCGAAGTGACCTGCCCCAACTGCGGCGACCGCTTCTCCATGGACCTGGTGGAGGAGCCCGAGACCGACGACGGCGCGGATGACCCCCAGTAAAGACGACTTACCATCGACAAGGCAAAGCCCCGAACCGATCTGGTTCGGGGCTTTTCTGTCATGGAGTTTTGCTTTGCAAAATGGATTGGATGGGTGGTTCTGCGGGGTAGGGTGTTGCCTTAGTACACGACCGATTCCTTTTGGTAGGTCGCCCTCATCCGACCCGGGCTGATGCCCGGCCCACCTTCCCCCTCGGGGAAGGCTCTGTTTACGCAGTACAAGCTTGAAAAGTTGTACTTTCTTATGATATACGGTACGAACTAAAGCCTTCCCCGAGGGGGAAGGTGGCCGCGAAGCGGACGGATGAGGGCTACCTGCCGCAAGCAGTCCGCAGTGTACTAAGCTACAATCACTTGACTTAGATTTTTGATTATGAGACAAAAAGAAGCGCGTCATCGTTTTGATATGCTCCCCCTTGATTTTCAGTGAATTTGTTTTTTCACTGTTTCATCAAGGGGGAGCATATCATTGAATTTCTGCGACGTGCTTTGTGTTTCTGGGGTTGTGTTTTTTCTCAGCCAGGGACGAACCCCAGCACGGAGTTGATGCCGTGGGAATACGCCTGCCACGCCGCCGTCTCCCGGTCCAGCTCCTTGCGGCCGGACTGGGTCAGGCGGTAATACTTCCGGGTGCGGCCGTTGGCCTCGGCCTGGTAGGACGTGACATAGCCGCTGTTTTCCAGCTTTTTCAGGACCGGGTAGAGCGTGCCCTCCTTCATCTGGAAGGTGTGGTCCGAGCGGCGCTCCAGCTCCGTGATCATCTGGTAGCCGTACAGGTCCTGCCCCTTGAGCAGGGAGAGGACGAGCAGCGCGGTGTGCTCCAGGGGTTTCTTTTTGCGTTCCATGAGAAGACCTCCTCGTTGTAGTTCAGTCGATGAAGCGGGTGACGGCGATGCCGCCCTCCTGCTCCAGGGTGGTCAGGGGCGTGCCGTCTTGGTCCAGCAGGGTGATCGTGTAGAGCAGGGAGACACCGGAAGTACCCTCCATGATCTCGTCCCGCACCAGCCAGAAGAAGGCGTCCCCGGCGCTGCGCTGCGTCAGCGGGACAGTTTCGCACCAAAGCACGGAAGAGGGGGGTGTCTCACTGCCGGGGGCATGCGGTGCGGCGGTGATATAGGCGGAGACAGCGTCAGGACGGTTGGAGGTGCCGATCAGCGCCAGCAGGGTGCGGTCCGTGCCGGCGGCGGACCAGACGGCACAGGGGAGGGCTTGCAGAGCCGGGTCCCCGGCGGTCAGGTCCAGGGAGAGCAGGTGGTTGCTGGCGTTTCTCAGGTTGTGGTGATAGCGGTCTGACCAGCCCAGCAGGACCAGGTTGTCCTGGTTGCCGGTCAGCAGCAGGCGAAAGCCGGGGACCTCTTTTTCGTCCAAGAGGGTCAGTGGGGCGATCTGCTCGATCTTTGCGGCCCGCTCAATGGCCTGCTTGGGGGTGAACGTGACCGTCGAGGTCAGGCACCACAGCAGTACCGTCAACAGAAGCGCGGCCAGGGCCAAGCCGCTCCAGAGCTTTGTTGTTTGCTTTTGGGTCAGGTATTTCATGGGGCCGCCTCCTCCCAGGACAGGGGAATGGTCAGGGTAAAGTCCGTGCCGCCGTAGTGATATTCGGCGGTGGGGGTCGCGTCTGCGGGCAGGCCGGAGAGGGTGTACAGCGTGTACTGACAGCCCGGCCCTCCGTTGGAGTATTGGACTTCTTCCCAGTAAGCGACCTCGCCGCCGGTCCAGGAAAAGGTCAGCGACGCACCGATGGGCCATGTCCAGCGGAAGGGGCCGCTGTTGCGCTGGACCACGGCCAGGTAGGCGTCATATCCTGCCCCGTCCTCACTGGGCAGGATCGCCGCACCGCAGAAGCGCAGGGTGCCGCCCTCCGGCAGGTCCTGCACGGGGCCGTCCAGGGGGAGCAAGTCGGGGACTGCTTCGTAGTCTGCCCAGTAGGCCAGGGGTTGGGCGGCGGCCTGGTGATAATCCCAGAGCTGCCCGACGGCCTGGGGGACCTCCGTCACCAGCGGCAGACAGCAGAGCAGAAACGCCGCCAGCGTCAGCCGGGACAGGACGAACCAGCGCAGGGGGAAGGCCTTGTTCAGCGCCTCGCCGACGGTGTTCGGGTCGCCCATGGCGTCTAAGGCGTGCTGGGTGGCGTGGGCCTCGTCCCAGCCGGATTCTACCAGCGCTTCGGCGTGGTCAGTGAGGTGGTCTTCTAATTCCTGGCGGATGGCCTTGCGCTCCCGCTGGGTGGCGTTTTTGAGGGACTGGCAGACGGTGTCGGCGTAAGTCGTGAAGGGGGATGGGGTCATGGGGAGTCCTCCTTTCAGGGGGGATACCTTGTGGTTCTAGGTATATGATACATCGAGAATCTAGGCATGTCAAGAGAAAAAAACTGCCGACCTGCGGGAGGGCAGGTCGGCGATGGAGTCCGCCTTTGGCGGATGGATTGGATTGGGGGTACCGCAAGGTGCGTGGTTGGGTTGATATACTACCGATTCCGTTCGGTAGGTAGCCCTCATCCGACCCGGGCTTTGCCCGGCCCACCTTCCCCCTCGGGGAAGGCTCTGTCTACGCGGTACAAACTTGAAATGTTGTACTTTCTTATGATATACGGTACAGCGCAAAGCCTTCCCCTGGGGGGAAGGTGGCCGCGAAGCGGACGAATGAGGGCTACGTCGCGCAAGCAGTCCGCCGTGTACTAAGGCAGAACGGCACCACACGGAACCACGAATCTAATCCGCCGCCTCCGGCGGCCACCATTAGTGCGCTCGTCTTACCAGCAGCGTGACAAAGAACCACACCGCCAGCAGCAGCGTGATGGAGGCGCCGGTGGAGGTCCCTAAGTAGTACGACACCATGAGGCCCGCGATGCCGCAGACGATGCCGCCCAGGATGGAGATGAGGTGGTACTGCGGCAGATTTTTGGCCAGGTTCCGGGCCGCTGCGCCGGGCAGGACCAGCAGGGCGTTGATGACCAGCAGGCCCACCCAGGTCATGGAGATGGTGACCACGACGGCGATGGCGGCGGTGAAGAGGAAGTTCTTCCAGACCACTTGAATCCCCCGGCTGTCCGCCAGGGCCTGGTGGATGGAGGAGAGCATCATCTGGTTGTAGGACGTGAGCCATAGGATCACCAAGGCCAGAAGGATGAGGGCCAGAAGGCCAATCTCCGCGGGGGCGACGCTGAGGATGTCGCCGATGAGGAGCGTGTTGAACTTCGTGAAGCTCTGCCCGCCCAGGGTACTGAGGAAGATGCCCAGGGCCACGGCGGCGGAGGAGAAGACGCTGATGGCCGTGTCGCTGGCCATGTGGGTCTTCTGGCGCACGAGGGTGAAGAGCAGGGCAATGACCACGGCGAAGACCACGGCGGCCCCCACAGGGCGCGTCAGGCCGCAGAGAGCGCCGATGGCCATGCCGGTGAAGGCGGAGTGGCCCAGGGCATCGGAGAAGAAGGCCATGCGGCTCTCGACGACCATGGTGGAGAGCAGGCCGAAGAGGGGCGTGACGACCAGGACGGCCAGGAGCGCGTTTTTCATAAAAAGCATCGTGTCCGGCGCGGCCCACTCGAAGGGCAGCCAGGACAGGAGCCAGTACCAGAATGTCATTGTGCAGCCCCTCCTTCCCCATTGGGATGCAAGCCGAGGTCGAGGTGAAAGACCGAGCGGAACGCCGGGGAGGTGAGGACCTCGGCGGGGGTGCCGGTCTTGAGAATGGTGCTTTTGAGCAGGATCACTTTGTCGGCGTACTGCTGCAGGGTGGAGAAATCGTGGGTGGAGAAGAGGATGGACAGGTCATAGGTCTGGCGGATCTCATCCAGCATGTCCATGAGCAGATGCTCGCCGCCCACGTCCACCCCGGAGAGTGGCTCGTCTAAGATCAAAATTTGGGGCAGAGGCTCCAGGGCCAGGGCCATGAGGACCCGCTGCAGCTCACCGCCGGAGAGCGTCCCGATGCGCTTGTGGAGCAGGGCCTCGCCGTGGACGCGGGAAAGGCACGCGGACACCTTGTCCCGCAGGGGGGCGGGGACGGGCAGGAACACCGGCCAGCGGCTGATGGCGGCGGCGAAGAAGTCTAAGACGCTGATGGGGCAGCTCCGGTCGAAGCTGGGGCTTTGGGGGACGTAGCCGATCTTGGGGTGGCTGGGGTAGCCCCCGGCCAGCTCGAACTTGATGGTGCCGGTGTAGGGGATCTGGCCCAGGATGCTGCGGAAGAGGGAGGATTTGCCGGCCCCGTTGGGGCCGATGAGGGCGACGATCTCCCGGCAGTTGAGCTGGAAGGAGACGTCCTGCAAAATTTCCGTTCCCTCCAGGGTCACGCCCAGGTCCCGGACGGTGAGCTGACAGGCCCCCGGCCGGGCCGGGACGGGGATGCGGGTGTGGGCTTGTTTGGCGTGTCTCATGCGTATGCCTCCCGAAGGGTGTTCACGTCGGACCAGAGCAGGTCCAGGTACAGGGCGATGCCGGGGGTGCCGTCGGTGGCCCCCATCATCAGGGTCAGGGGCCGGACGGTGACGCCGCACTCCCGGTGGATCATCTGGGCGGTGGCATCCGAGCCGTTGACCTCGGTGAAGATGGCGGGAATCTGATGATACTCGATCTCCTTCACGATCTCCATGACGTCCTTGGCGGAAGCCTCGCTGCCCGCCTCCTCCTCGATGGCCCGTAAAATGTCCAGGTCAAAGGCTTCGGCGAAGTAGGTAAAGCCGTCGTGGAAGGTGATGAGCTCCCGGCAGGAGAGGTTCTGTAAGGCGGCCTGCATCTGGGGGTAGGCTGTCTTCAGCTGCTCCTGGGCCAGCCGGCAGTTGGTTTCATAGAGGGCGGCGTGGGTCGGGTCGAAGCGACTCAGACCAGCGGCGAGATTGTTCAGCATCTGCTCCACGCGGTTGGGGTCGAGCCAGATGTGGGGGTCGCTCTCGTGGTCGTGGTCCGACGGCGCGTCGTGGTCGGCGTCCTCGTGGTCGTGGTCGTCATCGTCATGCCCATGATCATGGTCGTGGCTGCTCTCTAAGAGGGCGATGCCCTGGGCGCAGTCGATCTGGGGGGTGTCGGAGACGGTGTCTAAGGCGTCCTCCATCGTCTCCTCTAAGCCTGCGCCATTCAGGATGATGAGGTCGGCTCGCTCCAACGTCTTCATGTCTTTGACGGACAGAGTGTAGTCGTGCAGGCAGCTGATGGGCTGGTCGATCATCAGGTCGACGGTGATGCCCTCGGCCCCCTTTACAAGCTCAGAGGTGAAGAGATAGACGGGGTAGGTCGTGGCGACGAGGTGGGTCGTGCCGTCGTCCTGCGCTGCCGTTTGACCGGCGGGGGTGCAGGCCGCCAGCGCCAGGGCCAGGACGAAACACAAGGGAAACAAGATCTTTCTTGCCATAGTGGATTCCTTTCGCGGGTTTGCTTGGTAACACTTTAGTATACCCCATCTGACCGGGCAGAGCAAGCAGAAAAGCGACAGAAACAGCCCCGAACCGCCGGA
>OLNE01000124.1_pt1 | contig 85029 bp, 82 predicted proteins | sample 1672431 | NCBI WGS metagenome assembly OLNE01 (sample SAMEA3136685, study PRJEB25190) | human gut metagenome | reverse complement strand
TTTTCCCTACTCCACTGTTCAATATATGGACGAAGTTCCAGTACATGCTCTTTTGTCTTCTGATAATCCCGGTAATCTGAGGGAGTATTACCCCACAGCTTTTCGTAAAACTCCATCTGCCCGAAAATATCAAAGGTATGCTCCACCTGCAGTTTCATCTCATGAAACCTTCTCAGGCGCTTCATGCATTTTTCCACGTCCCTGGGACTGTCAGGATCACAGACTCTCGCACCTTCCAGAAATTCCGTGATCTTGTATCCATTCTCCGGATTGATATATGCAATGTCATCGCATATTTTCTTTCCGTCGATGGTCTGATAAACTGCTGCTTCTTCCCTCCGGTCAATCAGCTGTTCCGTTCCCTCACCGGGGATGCGCATAATGTATTTTTTCCCCTTGGTTGTAAATAAGAAGGATCTGTTGGTCATTCCCTTTTTCAGTACGGTGATATCGGTAATCTCGTCCTGTTTTACACCAAGTGCCTGGCAGATCACCTGGATCGCATCGGTTTTTAACTGGCCGGAATGGCTGTCAAGTTCCCGCAGCTGTTCGTATGTATTGATTTCTACAACATCCGAACCGTGTACAACCCTTGCAGCAACGATCATTTTATCTTTTCGATATAATGCTTCCTCCCAGAAAACACCGTCATATCGCAGATCCCTGCTCAGCTTTTCGATATTTTCCGCAACGATACCTGCTTCTTCCCCGGTCAGATAACAGATTCCGATCATTGCATTGCCGCCATTTCCTTCCGGAACCGTGACCAGTTCCATTTTCCGGTTGACGCGGACAGAACTTTCATTTTCCACCAGGTCGCTGACCATGTACCAGGAGTAAGACTCGTACCGGTCAAAGGGATTCCGGTCACACCAGATGTCGCAGGGAATGATATACGCATTCTCCAGATGGCGTCTCACCAGCCTGACAGAATGTAAATTGTTTTTCGTCATATAGTCCGGATTAACCACCAGTTCCACACCAAACTCATCGATTAGATACTCATATCGCTCTTTCATAAATCCGACTACCACATAGATCTCCCGGATCCCGACTTCATGAAGCTGGCGGATCTGCCGCTCGATCAGAGGTTCTTTGTTGACTTCCAACAGTCCTTTCGGCACCTCCGTGTTGATGGGAACCATCCGCATCCCGAAACCGGCTGCCAGGATAATCGCTCTTTTCGGAGATCGCTCCTGAAATTCTTTCTTTGCCCGGGAAGTCGGCCATAACTGCTCATCCAGATACCCCTGAGCCACCAGTTCTTTCACCGAACGATTCACCACCCCCAGCGAATGTCCGGAAGCTTCTGCCAGCACCCGCTGGTTGATAAAGGGAGTCTGTAATAATATTTTCATGATATCGCTTTCTTGTTTGTTCATATACAGCCTGTTTTCTCCTTTTGTGAACATTTGATTTATAAATAACCCGGTCTTCACCTGGAAAACCGGGTACGAATTACTCTTTTCATACTTTAGCACAATAAACAGGATTTGTCAAACGATCTCCCTGATTTTCTCCTGCAGGATCTTTCCCACCACTTCGGAAAACTGCTGAATATTCTCGATCCGCACAAAATCTCGTCCGAAGATCCGGTGGGCGGTCTGAAGTCCGCGCTCTGTCCCCATGAAAATACCTACGACCTGAATGCCTTTCCTTTTCAGGTGCTGTACCTGTTCGGTCGTGTCTTCCACTGCAATCTGATCCGTGTATTCTCTGTTTTTGTAAAATGCACCCTCGGCTGCGATCCTGTCATCCTGCGGACTGCCATCAGTGAGAACAAGCAATAACTTCTTCTCCTGTTCACTGTTTTCCATCAGATGACCGGCTCCCCGAAGTGCCAGACCGTCGCGGTTATTCCCCGCCGCCACATAGGAAAATACCTCTTCTGCCCGGTCTATCTCCCCGTAAGACTGAAACAACCGCAAAACCGTATATCCGCGAATACTGCAATAAGAATACACCTGTAACGGAATCCTGCAAAGATCCAGACTTTTCACAAGAATATAGGATTGCGCTGCAATCTGTTCCTGACTGTCTTTCCGGGAGGAGGACGCATCAATCAGGATATCTACGGAGAACCCTGCATCTGACACCTCTTCTCTTTTTTCAAAGATTCTTGGATCCTCCAGATACAGTGCTCTCCATACCTGACTGGCACAGATTTTTCCCTGTCTTGCCCGTAAAGGAACGTCATCAAGGCGGGTATCCAGTTCCAGACGGAGTTTTTCTGTCATTCTGCGGATACTGTTCTCATAGATAGTTCGATTTTTCTCGTAATACTGCCGATTTTTCTCTGTCTGTCTTCTGCAATTCTCCCGGAACTCCTGAATCTCCTTTGCCTCTCTTCTGTCAATCTTCTTTTCCGCTTCAGTCGCTTTTTCGTTCCACCGTTCTCCGGCCGGAGAACCAGCCTTCGAATATCCTTCGGTTATATAAATATGGCTGTTTTTATGATTCTCCGTACACAATTCTTCTTCCATCAGTTTTTCTTCCCCGGGAGAACAGATACTGGAACCAAAACATCCCTCAATATACGCCCGGTCTTTTTCCCCGTCTCCCTGCCTGGAAAACTGAAGCAGATAATGTCTGGCTCTTTCCATGGTTCCTCCGTTTCCGGACTCTTCCCACACCGGATCGTCATACCGCTTTGTCTTCACGTAGGTAGCATGCATCTTGCCGATCGAATGAAATGCAGGCAGCAGTTTTTGCAGAAAATACGTCCCCCGCTCTTTTTTTATCGGCTTCGGTTCATAAGAAAAATATTTCCACAGGATCACTTTCATCCTGGCGATGATCTGTTCGATCTCCATATCTCCGGTAAACGTCAGTTCCTGAAGCAGTTCTTTCATTCTTCCGGATAACCCGGAGTCCTGACCCAGAATAGCCGCACAATGTCCGTTTCGCAGCTGATCAATCAGTTCATATTCTTTAAACGAACGATACCTCCCCAGATTTTCCTGTGCATATTCCTGGCGAAGATCCGTAAGTGCCGGCCGATGCGCCTGTTCTTTTTCGTATAATGCCTGTTCCAGACCGATCCACAGCATCCCCTGATACAGTTCCTCCTGCCTGCCACCGAGCATATGAAAAAATGTTTCCAGTTTTTGGGCATCATACCACTTATAACTGAGACCGATAATAATATTCAGATACATATCCGCCGTCCCATCCGGTGCATAGGCGAGAAACAGCGGTTCCAGCCCATACTGTTCCGCCGCTGCCCAAACAAAATTTCTCGCTCTCCGTTCTTCCTGCATCTCCTGCTGTTCCATGTCTTTGCACTGTCCTTTTATTATGATAGAGTGTTTATGCGAATTCTTTTCTGCAAGAACCACATTTTTCTTCAAATAAATCTTCCGGTTTCATCTTTTTTGAGATTCGTCCCCGAATCGTATCCTGAATCAGTGTCTGCTCATATGGGTCAAAGGTTTTATTGGTAATTCCCATGTCCAGCGCATCCTGTACGTTCAATCCTTTTTCCATCAGTGCCACACCGTCAAGAAGCCCCCGAAGATCCATGGCACAGGAAGAAATCTGGGCATTTTCACACTTTTTCTGAAGATCCAGGTAGACGGCTGCCAGTTCTTTTGCACCTTCAGTTTTCAATGTCGGATAGTGATCCTGTAATAACAAAATCAGGTGTTCCTGCGAGATCATCGGCATCCGGATCACCACAAAACGGGAAACCAGTGCTTCGTTCAGTTCTTTTGTTCCCGCATACCCATAGTTCATCGTGGCGATGAAACGGGTGGCCGGGTGCAAGTCGATCCGCTCATATCCCGGCACATCGATGCTTCTTCGAAAGTCCAACGTTCCATGAAGTACCGCCAGAGCTTCACTTTTTGCCATATTAATCTCGTCGAGCACCGCAAATCCACCATGCTGCGCCGCACAGCAGATCGGACCCGGACGGAAAATTACTTCCTGTTTTTTAAAAGTATCCATACCAATCAGAGATGCAGCATCCATATTGACATGAAACGACACATCCCACCGCGGTCTAGCGAATGCAGCGGCAAGATTTTCCGCAAAAATATTTTTCCCGGTGGCTTTATGACCGACAAGCAAAATATTTTTTCCGCATAAAAGTGCCGTCACTGCCTTTTCCCAGATATCTGTTCCATAATAAATGTTACTCGGAACGGGTATCCTGGACTGAAACTGTGGCTCCACGGGATATTGTTTTCGAAATTCAAGTATGGACTCCTTTAATTCTGGTCTGATCTGCAGATGCTCTATGATATCAAACACCATTGATTACTTCCTTTCTGTTTCTTTCTGAAATGCTGTAACTATCATATCACAAATCTGTTATTTGTAAAATCAATAGATGCATCTGTTTCTTCCTCGGAAATTTCCCGGTGAAAAATGCAATGAAGTAGCAGACACTTCCGTTTACTACCATGACAATGATAGCTGGCCTGCCCATGCTCCTGTCTGTATGTGGTTTGATTATGGGGTTCTGAATGATTTTCTGAACGAATGGGTGGTTCGAATGGATGAACTAAAATCCGGTGAGATTACCAGAGATGAGTATTTTGAGTGGAAAATCAACTGGCCACAGACTTGTGATGGTTGTGGAAAATATGAGCCTAAGAAACAATGGTGCTCTGCAAAATCAGAACTCAGTGAAACTTAACAAAACTTAAATTCACTGCAGTTTTCCTCTTTAGCAAAAGAAAAAGCACTGTAAAACCAATAATCCAACGGTTTTCAGTGCTTTTTTCATGTTTTTCCTATTAAATTTTCCTCAGACACCTATATAAGTGAAACTTAGCGAAACTTAAATTATGCCCAATATGGAATATACTTTTTATACCTTGGCGCAGTATCCGGATCCATTACTTTAATATTATACCGAGTGTGGCTATCTCAAAGCAAAATACAAAACGCTAAATGCTATATTAACTGTTCCAGCATTGGTTGAGGCCATAACTATTATAGCCAATGACGAAGTCAATCCGGATCATACCAGTGGTTTGGAGTCCAAAGCTTGGTATAAGACAATCGTGGTAAACCTCAAAAGAGCTGCCGAAAACTCTCAAAGTAAATACCAGCAGTTGTTAGGAAAACCTTTTGCCTCTGCCGAACTACTTTTAGGTAATAACTATGCATTTGCGCTTGAATTTGTGAAGAAAGTTGATTAAGGAGGATCTTATGAAAGTATATTTTATGAAACAAAAAGCGTTGGATTCTCTGCAAGCGGAAGTGGCCGACAATTTGAATAAGTATCAGTCTTCATCGTTTTGGATGGATGAACACTTTATTAATCAAAATATGCCAAAGTACTATTTTGATACTGGTATTGAAGTTGCAGATTATCAGCTTATTTCCGGGGGACCTGAAACAGATTTTCAAAACGCAAAAATAGTTTTTGAAGCATTCAAAAATAAGTTGAACCCAGTACAGGCCAGCGACTTGAGGCTATGGGCATATTTGGCCCATGTTCAGCATTGGGAATATATGTCTCACCGTTGGAAAATTGATATACCAGACGAAGAAGATGATGAGGGATCCGAAGAGAGGAAAAAATCACCTCGTGAAAAAATGATTGATCGGGTAAAGACTCGTTACTTTTTTGGAGATTCAAGAGGAAAAGCTTTTGTACGTCAAGGAATTGCCAGATTATATTGGAGTGCATATCTAACCTATGATGACACCAATGATAATCCATATGAATACACAGAATTCTTCCTTAGTAAACAGGATATCTTCAGCTCCATCACAGAACGCTCCTATGCCCGAAACAAAATTTTGACATTAGCCACATTAAAAGAACTGAAAAAACATCCCGAACTCTCTCGCCAAGATATTCGTTTGTTTTTGGCAAAACTCAATCAGTCTGGTGCCATTACTGTTTTAGATTTCTTAAATCCCGAGCAGGCAGGACAACTATGCGAAAAGTTAATGGCCGAAGTCATCCAAATCCCTTATTGGTAAAAAAGAAGGCAGTAAAATTACTATCGGCGGTAAACAATATACAATAAAAAATATCCAATAAAACACAAAAAAAGGACCACATACCATCTAATATTTATGTGGTCCTTTTCTAAAAATTCTTTAATAACTATAAGCCGTCATCATCAAGATCCAAAATCTCAAATTTTATCTCGTTGATAATCTCCTCTATAGTCTGAACACACTCATCCGTATGTTTCAGAATATCTTTGCCCCAAAAGCGCAATACTGTCCATCCCATTCCATTAAGCTGAATACTGATTTCGCGATCCCGCTCAATGTTCCGCTTTATCTTAGGCACCCAATAATCCGGATTAGAGCTGTTTTCCAATCTTTTTCTTAGATCCGGCTCCCAATCTTTTCCATGAAAAAACTCACTGTCACAAAAGATTGCTATTTTATACTTTGTAATAACAATATCTGGCTTGCCCGGTAACTCTTTCCAATTTTTTCTGTACCTTATTCCTTTTTTCCATAATGCTTTCCGCAACGTCAATTCAATTTTAGAATCCTTAGATTTTATGTGTTGCATATTTTTATGACGCTGCTCTTGTGTTAAATTATCCATAGTCTAATTCATTGCAGAAATAATATTCTCAGCAATTCGATGAATCACTTCAACACAAACAGAATTGCCCGCCTGCTTATACAATCTAGATTCGGCTGTATCTGAAGGAAGCTTAAAATCCAGAGGAAATCCCTGGGTATTAAAACATTCATGGGCTGTTAATTTACGTATTCCTGTATGTGTTAATACCAAGGGAACATTATGTCCGCCCTCTCCCATGTTTGCTGTCAATGTAGGAACCACGCCTGACATATTTTTACGAACATACTTCCTTCTCCATTGATACACTGTGTCCGGGTCATCCATCGCCGCTTCCAACTGGTCATAAATATCCCCTTTATACTTTCCTTTCGTATAATAATATTTATCATCCACCTTATGTTCAAAATCAATTACATCTGTCAATTTCTTTTTTAAAGGAATCGGATCTGGGAAACAAAATTTCTCATAATCATTTTCGTCTCTGAATGCCGCTATATATATTCTCTCTCGGTTCTGCGGAGTATTTCCATATTCCATTGCGTTTAAAACACGATAGCGGTATTTATACCCTTCTTTTTTTAATGTATCCAAAATCACCCGAAATGTATTTCCTTTGTCATGCCCCACTAAGTTTTTGACATTTTCTAAAAATACGATTCTCGGTTTTTTCACATGAACCAAACGCATCAATTCAAAAAATAAAGTTCCTCTTCCTTTTTCATCCGTAAATCCCTGACGATAACCGGCAATTGAGAATGCCTGGCAGGGAAAGCCGCCAGCGATAATATCAACATCTGGAAAATCATCCGGCTGAACATCATGAATATCTCTGCAATCTGCCTCAATTGCAAAATTTAAATTAAATGTTTTTACAGGATATGGATCAAATTCATTTGCATAAACAGTCTCTACTCTTCCCGTTTCTTCAAACCCTAAATCTATGCCTCCCACTCCTGCAAAAAATGAAGCCATAGTATATTTTTCAGACATCTGATAACCTCCTTTAATCAACAAGGTTATTATAACAATTTTTGCGGCGCGCTGCAATGTAATAAACGCATAAATATATTATAATAAAACCGTGTAATTTATTCATCTGAGACATCATTTTTCGCATCAATATCCTCTAATCCATATACTTTTTCATATGTCCCCAATTCACAAAAGTCAATACTATACTTTCCTTCGTCTAATTTAGTAAACATCACGCTGTCAATGCCATATTCTTTTAACATTTCATAAGTAATTTGGGTGCCCTCCTGCAGTTCAAGAACATCTCGCAGCAACCATTTTCCTAATAAATTATTCGGATTGCTCATAATTGCTTTCCCATCCTGCTGGCATACTTTAGCGCTGATCCACTCTCCATCTGGCAATCTAAGTTCAAAAGCCGTATCTCTAGGTGGAAAGAAAGATCCCCTATTTCTATCAATTGACGGATAGGGAATATATAATTCGTTCACATCACGAGGTGTTTCTTTCACTTTTATCCGCTCACCTGTCTCTTTATCCTTTTTATAACAGGATCTGACACCATTCCATTGATTCAAGCCACTTTTCTCTGCCACGAATTTCGTTCCGTCTTGTTTTGTAGAATATAACCGCAGGCACAGACAGGGTTTTTTGTCTTCTAACCCGCCAGCCTCTTGCTTATGAATGATTTTTTCCGCCCCCGTCTTTAATCTCATTGCATTTGATAGAATATCATATGGATCATCATATATTTGAACTTCAAATTCATCCATTAATTCCATGTTATCAAAAATCATATACAACGTATTTTTTGATCTGCTAAAATGATACGTATGTTTTCCATCAGTGAAATAAATGCTGTTTGCATTTCCTCTGTTTTCATCCACCTCAATATTTTCAATATCAATATAATCATAAACCGCTTCATAAATACACATCGCATGCGGAACTCTTTTTACGATATGATAAAGCATTTTATTTAACCCATGCATATTCATAGTAGTCCTTATGCGAAGATTTCGATATTTAGCAATAGTTGTTACAAGCTCCAGACCTTCCAAATCAGCATATGTAGGTCTTAATCGTCCAAATTCTGCTATTTTCTGGTTATCTTGTCCCACCCATGTTTTTAATCCAATACCTATGCCATTCCGTATATCACATGCATCAGCAGAGTCATCGTTTCTACTATTATTTTCAACTTCAAAATATTTTGCAAAAATATTTTCATGTGCTCTGTAATATAAATACGGCTCTTCCGCTGTTGAAAATAACCGGGAAAGACTTCCCAGTATAATCAACATTTCTTTATACGCTTCCTGCTTTTCTTTCGGCTGGTTATCATAAAACACTTTCTCTCACCTCACGATAATCCATTAATTATTTCTGGTAATTCATGCATATCATAAGCTTTTACGTAGTAATTATCCGCATCCATTTTCGTTTTGTTGAAATAGCTGCCTGCCTTTATAACAAAATTATTTTGGATAAGATAAATCAACTCATCTCTTGATATATACCTTGGCATACAGTACTCCCATGACTGATTCAGCAGAATATCGATTACTTCTTCAGGGAGTTCAGAACCATAAATAATTCTATTATTACGCAATATATCCTCACATGAGGGCCGTACTCTGACCAGCATATGATAATCATATTGCGCCATCTTTCCGCCATCATTTATATTAGGTATATAACAGCCTTGATCATTCCAGTCCCCTTTTTCCAGCAACAACAATTGTCCTCGCTCTTTCGTTGATTTTATAGATATATGACGGCCGTTACAATCAATATCAACATTATCCCAAATATTTTCTCCAAACACACCCAGGTCAGGTTCCTCAACCTCAAACCCGTATTGGCGAAGGCAATAATACACTACATATTCTGCTATTTTTCCCTGAAATGTATTTGCAAAAATTTCATTATTACTCCTTCTATGGCGTCCTCCCTGACGATGATCCCTATGATGTCCGTCTCCATATGACATATCTAGAGCAAAATTTAATACTTGCTCTACATCTTCCCGTGCAATCTGTCCCATAACTTTAAATGGCACTTTACGCCCTTCCGGGATAGTATGTATTTTCCAATCATGTTCATCTTTTTTTAATTTATAAAAATTATATTTACTCATCAATTTCTGATCCTTTCTCTGAAACTTTATTATATACTTAACAGATATTATACCATAAATTTAAACTAAAATCTGCTGTGCCGTTTTTATTTTTTTCAGCTATTTTATATAAATATGCTATAATAATATCAATCTACATTAACAAAGGAGCTTTTTATGGAGTTAGAACATTTATATTATTTATCCAATGGACAATACCTATATCTGGAATGGGTCTTCCCCCAATGCTGGCGTTATACTCTCTATAACACTAATGGTACAGCGTTAGATGGAAATGATGTTAACTTATATGAAATATCATCCTATGAAGCCGCCGAACTAGCACTAAAACAAATGCATATCGATGATGTATACATTCAGGAAACATCCCTTTCCATTCAAGATCTGATATCATAACTATTTCCATCTTTATCATACAGGGCGGTCTTATTCAGACCTCCCTGCTCTTTTCCATTCTGGTTATATTCTTTCTTTTTCCAAAATCTAAAGCACAACAATAAATTCTCCATAATGTACAATAGTCAATATTACTGTACAATGTTTCGTAATCCATCACCGCATTTCCGAAAGGATCTATATGACACCAATTCAAAGTATCTTCTATTCTCTGCATCATATGCTCATACACCCCTTGTTCCAGCAACACAGATCCTGGATCTCCTGGTATTCCTTCTTCACAAGTGTCTGGATTCTCTTCCAATCGTCTGATCTCACGCTCACATCCTCGGATCGTTTCCCTTAAAGTTTCAATTCTCTGTTTTCTATCTGATTCTAAATTCTTAATTTTCATAATTATCTTCCTTTCATATTATTTCTCAAATGAACCTAATATTTCTACTCTTATCCTCCTTCTAGGCGAAAATGAGCTCATCCGCTGTTTCATACCAACTTTCACTGTCTTTCTGATTTTCCTTATCGAATGATTGTCGTTCGATTTCATAAGGCGGAACGCGGTCTACCATAATTCCTAACTTTCCTCTCTCAATCAGATATGCTTTACCAATTGGCATAAGCAAAATGTGGTCTTCTGTTTTATTAGAACGATATCCGATATATCTAGCAGTCTCAATATCCTGTCCTCCCAGATACAAAAGATGATCGCAATTCGTGACAATCGTATCGGCCTGTTCTTTGGAATACATAGACTGCAACTGTGTCAGGCTCTGCAAAATGACACTGACCGAAATATTTCTGGATCGTATCACGGAAATCAGTTTATCAAAATCTTCAATATATACATTTGCTGCGAAATCATCCAGTATAAAACGTACCGGTCTCGGCAGTCTTCCCTCGTTACGAAGATCCGCTTCCGCACACAGAACCTGAAGTGCCTGAGTGTAAAACAGATTTGCGACTCTGTCCGCATATCTGTCTGTATCACTAATATTGAGAAAAATCACCTTTTTCTTTTCCCATAAATCTGACAGATTTATTTTTTTCCCCGCTCCAGTGCGTCCAAAAATATATTCCATTTCTCTAAAATCAAAGGGTTCCAGTGCTTCAGCAAGGAACTGAGAAATACATCCCCAGGTTCTGTCTACATTCATAACGCCACAAAACATTGCATACTTTTTAGCCGCAAAACTGTTGGGATGTTCCATACACCACACTTCAAATCGCTTTTTACCGTTTTCCATCCCTAACTGACGATATAATTCCACAATAGAACTCATACAATGGTCTTCTTCTCTTAACGCTTCCAGTGTAAACGCGATCAAAAAAGCCATAACTGTTCTTGCGCTTTCCTCCCAAAACGGATCATGCTTAATTCTGGTCGGAACAAGCACTCTGGATAAAGATATGATATCTTTATGATTGTAGTCAGCCAGGCCAAAATGATTTACAGTCCTGATATATTCGAGGGGATTATATGTATCTGACCGCTCAGGATTCACAAAATCCAGGATACTTACGTCATACCCCTGTTTTTCCAACTCCTTTCCTAATTTTTTATATAAAATACTCTTCGTATCGGTAATCACCATATTCCCATTTGCCTGGCGGATATTGGGGATCACATACCCGCCAGTTTTTCCGCTTCCGGTTCCTCCAATGATAAGATCGTTATTATTTAATCCTGACTTAATATCATCATTAGAAATCCACTGTCCTTTTCCTAAAATTCTGCAATTGTTTTTTTCATATATGCCCATGATTCTCATACCTCTCCTATTCTATTATTTTTGTAGCTATCCCGCATTTTAATGACTCCTCCGCATTCAGATAGCTATCCTTTTCTGTCTTTTGATATACCTGTTTTTTTGTCATTCCTGTCCGTTCCGCAATTATCCCTGCCAGTTTTTCTCTGGTATCCATAAGCTGATCCAATCTTTCCTGTATTTCAAGTGGCTTTTTCCCACTGATATTTCCCGCGGAAAAACTGGGATCATGAATCATAATCTCCGAATTTTTTAACATACTCCTTTCTTTTCCCGCCAGAAAAAGGATCGCTCCCATACTGGCTGCCGACCCCATACAAACGGTATTGACCGGCGATTTCATAACTTTAATATAATCGTATACAGCCAGACCGCTGACTACTTCTCCACCAGGACTATTGATATACACCGTAACTGGTTTTCCTGTATCAATTCTGTCCAGATACATCAGCTGTTTGATCATATCTGTTGCCGACTTTCGATTCACCTCCTCTATCAAAAATACTTCTCTATGCTGTAACATTTCATCTTCAATTAAAATAGGCTGAATTCCTCTTACTGTTTCCTTCAGAATATTTGGCAGCATGCTGATCTCATCCTCCTTTATTTTTTCTTTCATCATATCATTCGGCAGCGCCAGCTGCTTTTCTCAACTTCTCTTTTACAGTCTCATAAGAACTCTGATTACTATGCGCATATGACTGGAACAAATCTACCAATAATGCTTTTATAATCTTATATCCCAGCTTTATGCTGTCTTCATCATACAACTCTTCCATATTTCTGCCTGAAAGGCATTTCTCCGTAGCATACCGGAGCAACTCTCCCACTGTCATTCTGCATACATCAGGAATTCTGTTTTCTAAACTTGAATAAGTATTGCGATATGAAACTGATTCATACACATCCCTATTTTGAGCAGCGTTTGATGCAAGAACCATATATAGCTCTTTTACACTGATGTGGAAATACAAATCCTGTATCAGCTGGGCATACGTTTTTTCCTCTCCGCAAAAATCAGAAATACTTATCTTATCCACTCGTCTTCCCTCCTTACTACCAAATAAAATACTTATACATCCTCCCAAACACGGTCAACACATTCATAAGCTGCATATCTTCCGCTGCTTCCGATTTCCTTCTTATTTCTTCATTGAGTATCAATGCAATTTCACCATATGGCAAAGCACCAAATGCTTCCGTGCCTTTTGGGATCAGCTCTTCCTGATCCGCAAATTCCTCGTAAATGTATTCCCACGGCGTGGGATTTTGATAGCGACATTTTGCATGAAATATTTCGTCAAATGGAATATCCCACATTTTTCTCACAACACTCAAAATCAATTTTGGCTCTTCAATATAATCAAAATTTGCAACTTGAGTAAATTTATTTAAGCTTACTTTTTCCATACAATTACCCTCCTGTTTATTTATGTACTAATACAAAAACTGAGAGTACCGGAAATCAGATGTGATATCATATCTGGTTTCCGATGCTCCTTAAATTTAAAAGCCTGTCTACAGACTCGGGTGATATTTGCTTCAAAAAATCTATCGGACGCCGCCAGGCGTCTTTTCCCTTCCCTTTTTATCTAACGAAAACTTTCCATTTTCCCGCAAAATACAAGCAAAAAAATTGCCTTCTGCCTCCGGCTTTTACGATCGCCGGTCAGCAAAAGGCTTTATACAAGGAAAATGAACCACATCAAAATATCTTCCGGACGCCGTCAGGCGTCTTTTTCTACTTCCAAAAAACAAAAAAATCCCTTTGTTACCAGCCAGCTTATCCCAATTCCACAGCTGACCGGATAACAAAAGGCTCTATATAATAGAGAAGGCACTCCACTCACGACACACATTCTCTCGGACACCGCAGGGGTCTTTTTATTTACAAGTATATCTATATTACTTTTCATCCAACCTGAACAAATTAAAACAACTAAAGCCTAACATAAAAGCACCCCTTTGCTAAAGCATGGGGTGCTATGTTATGCTAAGTTATTTTATTCTTTTTTGCCTATGGCAAAATGAATATCGACTATACTGGATTTGTTTTTCCTTTATTTACTTGATTTTCTCAACCTTTTTTAACAAAAACGCACTTTTTAATTATAATAATACTGCAGTTCAATACCGATAATTTCATTTCTTCCTAAATCTGTTTCTCCGATTATCATCTTGTAACCTGCAATTTGATTTTTCGCCTGATAGTATTCTAATATTTCCCTTACTTTTTCTGCCAGGAGATTCCACTTTCTTTTCTTTAGATATTTACTGCCGTCTAACTCTAAAGACAGGATTTCAAACATTCCCCTTCTATGATTTTTTTCATGAATGAAGCGGACGATACGGCTCATCTGCTTACCGCTGAACCTTGCTCTGTACGGCTTAGACAATAGTAGCCTCCTTGCCAGAAAATGTTTCAACTTTAAATTTTCAATAGAATTAGGCATCTTTTTCCCCTGTGACCATACACAGAGAATCTCCCGAGGTATCGTAAAAAATTGTCCGTTTGTCAGCTCCGCATAACGATATAAAGGCGGTGTCTCTAAAATACGGTAACTACTTTTTCCTTCTTTCTCTAATGGAAGAAACCTTCCCTCCAGGATGAGAGAGTCTTCTTCATCCGGGAAACAGAATCCGATTTTCCCACGAGACCGGTCAATCCGAATTTTCGTATCCATCATCTTTTCCAGACTTTCCTCTATACACTTTCGTTTATCAGATGCATCTTTTGTATGGCTGGCTGGTTTCATCGAAGCTTCCGGATCACCAGAAAGTAAAATCAGAATATTTTTAGGATATATTTTTTCTTTTCCCCAGACAGATAATGTATAAACGGCATCTGCAACCATGAGGTCAAAATAGTCTAGTCTCTGATCCAGAGAAAAATCTACCATCTTTTTCTGTCCATGGTACTCCCCTGCCAATACTGTATTATTTTCTTCGCACTGATAAGTTCCATTTCGTATCATCTTGCTTACTTTTGTTTCATTCGTATATAATACATCTACTGTCTGGAGCTTTCTGACAAATTCATTTTGAATTCGATCTGCATGTTCTGTTAATGTGACATCCTTCTTACTGCTTTCTAAAAAATAATGCTGGATTCTCTCCATCAGTTTCCCGCTGTTCATATCGGCTCCAGCTTCAGCGTAACTGACCATGGACTGAAGACGCTTTTCCGCTAGTTGAAAGATAATATCTTTTATCTTTTTTTCATAAGGCGATTCCTGGAATTGAGTATGTATCATTCCTTGAAAAATGCCGGCATCGGAAGGCGTATAATATAACACGCACTCGCTTTCCTCTCCATCTCTGCCGGCTCGTCCGATTTCCTGATAATATCCTTCCAGATCTTTTGACATATCAAAATGTAATACAAAACGGATATCTCCCTTATCGATTCCCATTCCAAAGGCGTTGGTTGAAACCATGATAAGATTCTCATTATGAAGAAAGGAGTGATAATTTTTCTTTTTTTCCTCCTCGTTCAATTCCCCGTAATAATACGTCACTTTATATTTTTTCCTTTTTAAAAGCTCATATACCCGCATCACATTATCCACTGACGCACAATAAATTATCCCACTTTGTCTTTCATGCTTTTCAAGGAACGCGTATATGGACCTGAACTTTCCTGCCGAGGATTTACAGCATTTCACAGATAAACTTAAATTCTTCCTCTCATAACCTCCATTCACAATAAAAGGATCATTCATCTGCAGCAATCGGATTACATCATTCTTTACATATTCTGTTGCCGTAGCAGTAAAGCCCGCTATTACAGGTCTGCTACCTGTCATCTGAAAAAACCGTGGAATTTTCAGATATTCAGGCCTGAAATCATATCCCCATAACGAAGTGCAGTGAACTTCATCTACAACCAGAAGACTGATCTTAAGTTTTTTCGCAATTCTTATAAACTTAGGAGAAATCAGCCTTTCCGGCGAAATAAATAAAAGCTTATATTTTCCCTCTACTGCATCCAATAAAATCTGCCGGCGTTCTTTTCCCGGCACATCCTTATTCAGACATGCTGCCGGGATATTGAGTTCTTTTAAATGTTTCGTTTGGTCCTCCATTAATGCAATTAACGGAGAAATTACCAGTGTAATCCCTGGGAATTTCAATGCCGGATATTGATAACATAGAGATTTTCCCGCTCCGGTCGGCAGAATTGCCAGAACATCTCTTCCAGATAGAATCTGTTCAATTATTTGTTTCTGCGAAAATCTAAATTCTTTTATTGGAAAATACTTCTGTACATCCTTCAACAATTCCATGTAGAAAACCTCGTTTAACTTTCACTAATACATACAACTCAATTCTTTTTTTTGTATATTATTAAAATCTGAAATTTTATTCTTTCCTTTTTTCGAACATAACATCAATTATAATCCCTATCTAAGTAAATCAATTAGATATTTTGTAATAATCCAATCTTATTTATCTTCAGCACTTATCTCTAAATCATCATACATATATGCAACTGATTCAATTTCTTTTGTAGGCGGAAGTTCCCATCCCTTTTTCGTAGTACGCCCCTGTTCCGAAAAAAGATAGAGATTTTTTTTAGCACGTGAGCAAACCACATACAACAATTTTTTTGTTTCATCCGTCTGATAACGTAAAGGCTTATTATTAATAATATTCCAGTGCGGAACATAACCATATAGGAGCCCAAAAGCAATCACCGTAGTATATTCCTCCCCTTTCACTCCATGAAATGTATTAATAACCACACCTTCTTTTTCTTTAAAGCATTGTTTAAACGATTCTACATCAATCCTTATCATCAAAGTCCATAAAGTAGAATAAATCAGAAAGATGCGGATATAATTGCGACATTGAAAATTCAAGAATATCTTTATCACTTGTTCCTTCGACAAGAACAATCGTTTTTTCAATATTCTCAGTAGCCTCTAAGGCTTTTGGAATGCAATCATCATCCCAAAAAGCTAAATTGGAAAAATCTAATAATACTTCTGTATCATCTGTACAATTTTCTAATATTAATCTGTATATAAAAGCTCGATGAATTATTTCAGGATTTAATGCATAAATCATGCTATTATCCTCATCCTTCAAAGAATAAAATATAATTTTATCACATTCTGTTCTAATTGTAACATCAGAAACCGTTCCATGCCATGATATATTTCCGTTTGCAACCTCGTAGTTAATAATTTTTCTCATCGCATTTTTCCATTTTTTGAACGTAACGTTTTTCTTGATTCTCAGTTCTGTTTCTTGAGCATACTCGTCATAATCAACATGTAAATGATATAAAAAAGCTGAATAATCTATTGCCTGAAACATTTTATTATTAAATGTCTTTTCAAAATTATTAATTCCATAACCAAGTGCATCCAAACGTTCTTTTGCACGTTTTACAGTCGTCCTGTAAATATATTTAGTAAATGTTCCTACTTCTTCACCATCTATTTTACAATCACGAAACACAACAAGATCATTTTTTGAGAAAAACAAACGAACTATCTCACCATCTAAATAGTTTCTAAACCAACATAATGATAACTTACCAATTACAATTTCCGCATACTCACTCATATAACTTATCTCTTTTCCCTGTATTCTATTTTCTTTACAATTCTAAATTTACGAACCTATCGTTATAAAATCAATTTTATCAGACAAAGGCTCTTTTCGCTAGTTTTCTCTATCTTCTGCTTTTTAACTTCCACAACAATTTTACTACACCATTTACTACACCATTTTCGCAAAAAATGACGATTTTTGACGCTCCCAGACAAAAAGTAAGAACCCGCAAAAGCCTTGTAAAATAAGGCTTTACGGGCTCTGACACCACAGGACAAAACCACCCCAAACGAGCCAAGAGGTGAGTGCTAATTCTTTTGTGAAAATTTTGTGAACGCTACGAGCCATGCAAAATGGTGAAAATAAACGCCCTGCAAGTTTACTTGCAAAGGCGTCCATTTTTGCTATTTTATAGGGCGACAGCCCGGCAGCGAGGGAATTCTTTCCCGAGCTGTGCATGGCGTATCTCTCAGCTTCACAGGGATTTTCCACTTGCTTTCGCACGGAGGTTTCTTGATTTGACCACATTTTACGACAAATCTGCGGATGATCCGTTTACAGTAATTACTTTTTCTGTATCCATGCTGCATTATCTCTCTTCTGTATTTTTTATATAAATAGTGCTTCATGCCGCACCCTCTTTTCTCAAATAACCGTCCTTAACCATATTCAGCAAGACAGCTCTGGCTCTACGATGTTTTACATCTGTCCTAAAATCTCTACTGTTTCAGCAGTAGTAATAAAGCCATTTTCCAATACATATTTATAAATTTGTTGTTCCTGTTCACTATAAAGACGGATATCTCTTCTGCAAACCGGTCCATATCTCACTGCTTCATCCATCCGCTCATAATAAGCCATCGAAAAATCTACAATTTTATAAATACTGACTGAACTCTACCTTCTCCTTATTCGGTCCTTCAATCGTAAAGAACCGCACGCCGTTATCCCAGAACGGAAGGAAATGAATGGTATCCTTCGTTGTGTTCATTTTTTCGGCTTCAATATACCGATACACTTCTTCGATATCTTTCACATTGATCGCCACATGATCAATTGCTCCTCTCTCCATCTTTGCAGCCTTATTTTCATAAGTCTCGATCACAAGCGTTTCCAGTTCCAGAAATGCAACCTTTTCGTCTGCTTCTTCATTCACCGTCTGAAGTGCAATCTCAAATCCCAGTTTCTGATAAAAAGCAATTGTTTTTTCAATATCATTTGTCGGAATCCCGATATGCTGAATCCCTGTTGTATATGTTTTCAGATCCATCTTAACGTCCCATCCTTTCTTCAACCTGTGCAAGTTCCGGCATTGCAGGGATCGCGCCTTTCCTCTCTACACAAAGGCTTGCCACCGCGTTGCCAAACCGTACATACTCTTTCAGTTCATCCATGGTAAATGCTTCCGGTCTCTTTCCGGCTTTGCTGATACAGTATAAAAATCCTCCCCAGAAGGAATCTCCTGCCCCATTGGTGTCCACCGCTTTGCTCACAAATCCCGGAATATGTACACCGCCTTCTTTGCAGTACAGATATGCTCCATCGCTTTCCAGCGTGACTGCAACGATCTTGACACCCTTCCGGAATAAAATTTCTGTCGCTTCTTCCGGACTTTCTTTGTCTGTCAGAAGCTTCGTTTCTTCATCTGAAATTTTCATGATATCCACGTAAGGAACCAGACTTCTCATCTGTTTCTTTGCAGTCTCCTCATCCTTCCATAAAGAGGCTCTGTAATTCGGATCATACGAGATAATACTTCCTTTTTCTTTTGCGCGCCGGATCGCATAATGTGTGGTATCTCTTGCCGGCTGTTCCGTAAGTGACAGAGAACCGACATGGAAAATATGTGTCTTATCCAGAATATCAACATCGATTTCTTCTTTTTCCATTCTGGTATCTGCTCCCGGTTTTCTTGCAAAAGAAAATGTTCTCTCTCCATTCTCATCAATATTTACAAACGCAAGAGTCGTAAAATATTTTTCATCCAGAAGCATTCCTTCCGTTTCCACGTTTTCTTTTTCCAGCACAGATTTCAAAAACTCTCCATGCATATCCTTTCCTGCCTTCCCGATAAAAGCGGTATGTCCACCAAGTTTTGCCACCGCAACTGCAACATTTGCAGGAGCGCCACCCGGATTCTGGGCAAATAGTGTCTGCCCGTCTTCATTTACTCCCTGCCAGGTAAAATCGATCAGGATCTCACCAAATGTTGTAATGTCGTAAAGCGACCGTTTTGCCGCATCATTGGTATCTGCAAGAAGTCCTTCTTCAAGCAGTCTCTCCAGAACCTGGTTGCATTCATTTTCTTCGTCCGTGTGGATATGCAGTTCTCCGTATTCAAATTCAGGCATACTTAAAACACCGAGCATGGATTTCGCATTGACCACATATCTGCCACTGCAAAGCTCTACGTCACAGGAAATCCGCTCTGCAATGCTAACCAGTTTCCGTGCATTTGTCATGGTTCCCAATATTACTTTCGCAATCATTTTTTCCTCCTAAGCAAATATGCTGATAATCAGGGCACAGATAGATAAGACCGGTAAATCCGATAATCGTCTCCATCATCGTCCATGATTTTAAGGTTGTCTTTTCATCAATTTCCAGCAAGGAGCTTACCAGCCAGAAACCAGAATCATTCACATGACTGAATGCCGTTGCACCACCGGTAATCGCACAGACCATCGCTGCAAGGTATAATGGCGAAAGTCCTGCAACCGCCGGCATGGATGCCATAATTCCGGCTGCCATCGTCATCGCAACCACTGCCGCTCCAACCGATGCTCTTACCAGAGCTGCGATCAGCAGTCTTGTCGGATCTGCTGCAAATACTGTTTCTGACATTTTCATTTCCTCCCGTATTCTTCCTGATTAGTGAACATATTTGTGGATCGTTGCTTTTACAGCACCTGGTCCTGCGATCATTTCACGAAACATTTCTTCAATCTTTTCACCGACACCATCTTTGTAAAGATCGGTAAAGAACAGACGTTCATTGGACAGGATCGGTTTCAGCTGGTCTTTCAATGTCTCCGGCTTTCCAACTACGATGTCACCAAGCTGTTCTCCGATTTCTTCATTCATCGGATCCGGTGCCAGTTCGAATTTGTTTCCTTCATCATCAACTGCCAGCATATATCTGAGCCAGCCTGCAATACCAAGCGGAATTGCTGTCAGTTTTGATGCATCTCCGTATTTTGCCACATAAGCTTTTACCGTCTCGCCAAAACGGATACCAACCATCTGTGACACATCAACTGCAAGACGGAGATTTGTATCTCCCAGATATTCATTCGGAAAACGGTCATTAAAAAGTTCATCCACAAATGCCTGTGGAGAAAGGATTCCAGGATCTGCCACTACCGGAAGTCCTTCGTCATAAGCAACCATTCTTGCCATCTTCATCATATCTTCATTAGTATTAAGCATATGTGCGAACAGATCATATCCAAGTACGACACCAAGCGGACCTGTGGCTGAATGAACCGGATTTAAGCATACCGTTACTTTCATTCGTTCCGAAAGATTTACTGTATTTCTGTCCGCCATATAAACTCCAAATCCTTTTTCCAGTGCCGGGCGTCCGTTCGGAAAACTGTCTTCAATGACCAAATATTGCGGTTTTTCTGCATTTACAAATGGAGCAATGTAAGTCTTCTTTCCGGTGATGACCGGCTGCATTTTTTCCACACCGAGAGCTTCAAGATCATCTGCAATCTGTTCGCTCGGACGTGGAGTGATCTTGTCGATCATGGTCCATGGGAAGGCAACGACTTTTTCATCACTTACATATGTAATGAAATCATCATCTACAAATCCCTGCTTCTTCCACTCTTCTGCCATTGTAAGAACAGATTCACGGAGTTTTGCACCATTCTTGGAACAGTTATCCATAGATACCAGTGCAATTGGATATCTTCCTGCTTTGAATCTTTCATAAAGCATTGCTACCAGTACTGCCATGGCTCCTGTCGCTTTGTCCGGTCCGTTCTTAATGTCCGCTTCCACGAATGGAAACCAGGTTCCGTCTGCTTTCTGCAGAGCATATCCTTTTTCGGTAATTGTAAAGGATACCATCTGAAGAGATTTGCTTGTAAAGATCTCTTTCAGGCGGTTCCACTGTGCCAAATCAGAAGACTGTGCTTTTACTGCTTCTGCAAGGGATCCGAGTACTTTATATTCACGTGTTCCGTCCCCATGCAGAATTACGCTCAGTCCCAGATTGTCATATGGATCATAAATTTTATCTACTACGTCATAGTCAAATGTCTCTACACAGGTGATTCCTCTGTCCAGTACACCTTCTTCCAGAAGTCCGTCTGCAATTCCACCGATAAAAATACGGAAAATATTACCGATTCCAAAATGAACCCATCCCGGTTCTTCTTTTGCTTTTTCAGATATCTTCTCCACATCATATCCCGGAAGTGCAATTCCTGCCTTCTCCCATGCCGCACGGTCTTTGATTCCTTCGATTGTTAACTTCATTTTGTTACCTCCCGTTTTACTTTTTCTTTTTAGTTATGTTTTTAACTTACGCTTATATCTAAGTTGTAAGTGTAGTATATAACCACAAAAGTGAGTTGTCTATTGACAAAAAATACAATTTTACAATTCTATTTTTATCTATTTTTCACAAAGCGAATCAGAAAGCTCTTGTTTTATCCGCACATCTATATTAGAATAAGTTCATATCTTGTGTGTATGATTCACGCATAAGTAAAGGAGAATATCATGAAAGAAAAAGGAATGACCACGATTACCCTGAAAAAAATCAATCGGGAAAAAGTGTACCAATATATTTATCAGCAAAAAGAAACATCCAAACTCCAGATCGTTCAGGATCTGCAGATGGGACTTTCTACTGTCAGCCAGAATTTAAATGAGCTGGAAAATGACGGTCTGATCAGCCGGAATGGATATTTTGAATCAACCGGCGGACGAAAGGCCCAGATTATAAAAATTGTTGAAGATTTCCGTATTTCGATCGGACTTGGGATTTTAAAAGATATGTTTCATATTGTAGCCGTGAATTTATATGGAAATGCAGTTGCAACAGAGACAATTGAACTCCCATATGAGAACAGCGATGCTTACTACACTGCCCTTGCTGCAAATGTAGAGCTCTTTATCCAGAAGAATCATTACGCTCCTGAAAAAATTGAGGGAATTTCGATTGCCACACAGGGAATCATCTCACCGGATGGAAATGCCATAACCTACGGCGATATTATGGGAAATGCAAATATGCAGCTTTCGGATTTTTCCTCCAGACTTCCGTATCCGTGTCATCTGGAACACGATTCAAAAGCCGCTGCAGATCTGGAACTCTGGAATCATCCACAATTTGACAGTGCCCTGATTTTTCTTCTGAATCCTAACCTTGGCGGTGCGATCATCACCGGACATGAAGTTCACCAGGGCGATCATATGCGTAGTGGTCTGATTGAACACATCTGCATTGATCCAAATGGTCCGAAATGTTATTGCGGCAATCACGGGTGTCTGGAAACTTACTGTTCTGCAAATGCCCTGAAAGCAGCTTCCGGTATGCCGGTCAAAGAATTTTTTAACCTCCTGCATCAGACACATGCTCTGAATCTCACACAAATCTGGAGAGACTATCTTGACCACCTTGCCTTTGCAATCCGTAACCTGAATCTTGTGATCGACAGTCCGGTGATCATCAGCGGATATCTTGCACCATATTTTCAGGAAGCAGATATGCAGTATCTTTTAAGCAAGATCAATGAAAGTTCCCTTTTCCAGATGGACGAAAGCCAGCTTCTGGTGGGAAATCATGGACAGTATACTCCTGCGATTGGTGCGGCACTTTATTATATTAAAGAGTTTCTGACGCCGGCTGTGTCGTAATAATCGAGCAGGCTGCTCCTGCTCAGCTTGTGTACCATCTTGCTTAACAGCCAGGTGATGTACTTTTTCCAAATACAAATCCTTATGCAAACATAAATCTGCATTTTGCACATCGTATACACAAAAACAGGACAGATATTTGATATCACTTTCCTCATTTTCTGATAAAAATGATATCAAATATCTGTCCTGTTTTCTTATGCTTTACCCAAACATTTTCACAGAACTTCTACGCATCAAAATGAATCCTGCTCTCATCAAACCGGTCCTGCTGCGCTCTTTCCTCCGCCGGATATCCAAGTGGAAAGATTGCGAATGCTCTCTGATCTTCCGGAATCCCAACGATCTCTTCCACTTCCTTCATCCGCTCTTCGATCGGAGCAATTCCAAGCCAGACTCCGCCAAGTCCGATTTCATCTGTCTTAAGCCATAAGTTCTCCATTGCAATACTCATATCGATGTCCGCATAACATGGGACATCACAATCTTTCCGATATGCAGATATGATTGCCACCGGTGCATTCGCCGTCATCCCTGCATACGGACTTGCCTTTGATAATTTCTCCAGTGTATCTTTTTTGGTAATTACATAGAATTCCCACGGCTGCTGGTTCTTTGCAGACGGTGCTGCCATTGCCGCGCGAAGGATTTCCACAATCTTTTCCCTCTCCACTGGTCTGTCCTGATATTTTCTGATACTTACGCGATGAAATAAATCTGCCATTTTCTGTTTTCCTCTATTCTATCTTTTTCAGTCTCTCAACCGCATATTTGATAAATCTTTTTACCGCTGGTGATGCCTGTTTATACGACGGAACTGCAAGTCCAAGTGTGATCCTTGATGGTGGATCTACCGGAATCTTCACTACATCACAATTCCACTTTTCCGTGATCAGATTGTTCATCACACTCATTCCAAGTCCCTTTTCAATCATTGCCATTGTAGCAAAATTTTCCAGAGTTGTCAAATGAATATTCAGTTTGATTCCATTTCGCTCAAACAGCGAAACCACATCATCATCCCGTCCAAGTGCCGGCATAATAAACGAATCGGTCTCACAATTGATTAACGGATAACTTTCTTTTGATGCATACGGATGATCTTTTGGCAAAACTGCCAGCATTTCATCATAGTCCAGTGGTGTCCACTCATACGGCATTGGCTCCTGATAACTTAAAAATCCGATATCCGCCTTTTTTTCATCCAGCCATCTTGTCACTTCCTGCCGGATTCCCTCCATAAGCCGGATTTCGATCTGCGGATAATCCTGTTCAAAGTCCCGGATCACCTCCGGAAGCCAGTGCGTAGAAATACTGGAATATGCTGCAATCGTCACACTGCCTACAAGAAGTCCCTTTACTTCTGCTGCGAGCTCATAGATTCGATTTTCTTTTTCAAGAAATTCTCTGACTGCAGGCAAAAGAATTTCCCCATCCGGTGTTAGGGTAACCCCTTTCCTCGTTCGTCTGAGTAAGGTAAGACCTGTTTCGTTCTCCAAAGCTCCAACAAGCTGACTGACTCCTGACGGTGTATAATTTAATCTCTCTGCTGCTTTTGTAAAGCTCCCAGTATCTGCAGCATACATAAAAGCTTTACATCTGGCACTTTCCACATCTGTTCACCTCTTAATTTAAATATTTATTTTAAGTAATACTATTCTTATTTTGAATAATTCATAGTTTTACTTTATTATAGGTGTATTTTAAAATAATTTCAACAGGAAATAGAAAGGAGGTTTTATAATATGAATATTCAAATCAGAGCTTATCAGAGTAAAGATGCTGCCTCTGCAGCACAGATATGGAATGAGGTTGTAACAGACGGAAATGCATTTCCACAGGATACCGAAATGACAGCTAACGTTGCCAACTTATTTTTTCAGGAACAAACTTATACCGGTATTGCAGAAAATGCGGACACTCACGAAATTCTTGGCCTTTATATCCTTCATCCTAATAATGTTGGAAGATGTGGGCACATCTGTAATGCCAGCTATGCTGTCCGTAAAAATATCCGTGGATTGCATATAGGTGAAAAACTGGTTCTTGATTGTCTGCAGAAAGCAAAAGAAAACCAGTTCCGCATTCTGCAGTTTAATGCGGTTGTTGCTACCAACACCCCAGCATTACATCTTTATGAACGAATTGGATTCAAAAAACTCGGCACAATACCCGGCGGTTTCCGGATGCCGGATGGAACTTATGAAGACATCATTCCACATTACTATCTTCTCTAAGTACATCCCCCTCCATAACGGAGGAAGGGCGCATCCAGCTTATCCCAGATGCGCCCTGTATTTATGATCAACTATTTACAAAATATCTTTATAGAGCCGGAGGACATTCTTATAAAAAATCTTTTCTATTTCCTGATAACTTTTTATAAATGAAATTTTGTCTTTATTCTTTTCCATTTCATTATAAAAAACAGCTAAAAGGCGCATTCCATATGCAAAAGGATTATTCTCCGTTCTTGGTCTTGTTGCCATATCTTTTGCTCCTTCTTTCTGTTATGCCATATGGCTGTCACGTGCTACTTTAATGCACTCCAGACCTTTCTTTAATACTGCGGTCTGTGTTGCCACATTCAGACGAACATATCCTTTTCCGCATTCACCATAGTTTGTTCCACTGTTCAAACGAACACCTGCTTCTGCAAATGCATTCATCAGATCATCCTGTTCTATATTCCATGCACTGAAATCAATCCACAGCAGGTAAGTTCCTTCTGGTTCAATCATCTTAACTTCCGGCATATTCTCCGCAAGGAAATCTCTTACTACACCGATATTTTTCCAGAAATATTCATTCTGCTGGTCTACATAGTAATCGCACTCGTTGTAGCATGCCATAAGTGCTTCGATTCCAAGATAGTTATAGTCAAAGTGGAAATCATCATATACCACATTGTACTGGTCGCGAAGCGCTTTATTCTTGATTACAACATATGCAGAATAGAAGCATGCAAGATTGAATGTCTTACTTGGTGATCCCATTACAACGATATTGTCTGTAAGGTCATCTGAAAGTGAGAATAATGGAGTATGTTTGTGTTCTCCGTATACAATATCTCCGTGAATCTCATCACCAACAAGAATTGTATTGTTTTTCTTACAGATTTCTGCAACTTTGATAAGTTCTTCTTTTGTCCATACACGTCCTACCGGATTGTGTGGGTTACAGATCAGCATGATTCTTACTCTTGGATCTGCTACTTTCTTCTCAAGATCTTCAAAATTCATCTCATAACGGCCATCTTCGAGTACCAGATCATTGCTTTCAACAAAACGTCCTGCACCTTTGATTACGATGCTGAATGTATGGTAAACCGGAGCCTGGATCAGCACTTTATCGCCCGGACGGGTATATGCATTCAGGATCATCCATAAAGCACCTGTCATTAGTCCCTGTGAATGACGGATTGTTTCCGGGTCAACAGTAAGACCATATCTCTTTTTATACCAGTTACAGATTGATGCTGCAAATCTTTCCTGTGGCAGTGCACCATATGCATACACACCAAATTCTGTACGTTTACGAACTGCTGCAATTGCTTCTTCCGGTGCTTTGAAGTCTGTATCTGCTACTCCAAGCGGAATATACTTTCCATTTTCTCCTTCATAATCCCATTTGAAAGAATCTGTGCCAATACGATTGATCGGTTCATCAAAATCATGAAATTTGTTTGCCATTGTTTTTACCTCATTTTTTCAATATCTTCATCATCTGTTTTTTTGATGGCACCTGACCTGCAACAACTAGTTTCCCGTCAATCATCACCGAAGGAGCCGTCATCACTCCCAGCTTTACGATCTCAACCAGGTCTGTCACTCTCTCGATTTCCGTATCCATCCCGAGCTCTTCAAGACACTCCTTCACAACCGCATTTGTCTTATCACAGTTCTCACAGCCGCTTCCAATTACTTTTATATTCATATCCCGCCTCCAGATTTAATTGTTCAGTTTCATAGGAAGTCCCACACACTCTTCCCACGCCGCCGCGATCTCCCGGATCAGTGCAATTCCGATTTTGGAAATAAATACAAGCTGAGACTTCGGCTGTGGTTCGTAAGGCGCATAATCCCGTTTCTTTCCGACTACATCAACTTTTTCCCATCCTTCTTTTTCCACTTTAAAGAATCCCTTTACACGGAAAACATCCGGTTCAATCTTTGCAAGGAAAGCTTCCAGCTTTTCCTTCTGGATCTCTCCTGTAAAATCCATGGAAAATGTTTTTGGTTTATTTTTCGATGAATTCGTAGTATCCTCACATTCTGCCCATTTATACAGCATCAGATCCATATCATAAAACGAACGGTCAATATTTCCATTGGCACTCTCTGTAATTGGGCATACCGGATTAATTTCACGCACTTTGTCTTTCACCTGTTCAATCTGCTCGCTGTCCACCAGATCAACCTTTGTCAGAACCGCAAGATTGCAGTGTTTAAGCTGACGATCAATTGTCTCTGAATCCCCGATCTGATCCAGAAAATTATAGCAGTCCACCAGACAGATACAGCCTTTGAAATCATATGCATCCGGAGCCATCACTTCCGTCGCCGCAAGAATTTCTTCCGCATTGGACGGATCTCCAAACCCTGAGCTCTCTACAAACACGTATTCCAGACCTTTTCTGGACATCTGAACCAGCGCATCCACAAAGGATAATCTCAGACAGCTGCAGAAAATCGATCCCCGGTTCAGTTCTACCATCTGAATATCATTATTCTGAAGCACGGTTCCATCAATACTGATCTTTCCCAGTTCATTCTGGATCACTCCAACCTTTGTTCCTTCCATATTTTCCAGAAGATTCCGGAGGATCGTCGTCTTGCCGGATCCCAGAAATCCCGTCAAAAAATACAATTTAATCTTACTCATGATTCATTTCTCCTTTTTCTATACTGCAACTGCACCCTGATTTGCTCTGCTGCCGCTGCAACTTTTTTTTCTTCTTTTTCTGTATTACAATTGCAATTTAAAAGCCCTGCATAATCTCCCGGGATCATCAGCCGCCCAACCGTCTTGTAAACCTCATTCATCACATCCAGATCCAGAGAATACTGCATCCATTTTCCTTCTTTGCGCGCCTTTACGATTCCCAGATCGCACATCAGCTTCATATCGTGTGATAAGGTTGGCTGTGTGATGTGAAATTCCTCCAGGATCTTACAGGCACATAATTCTCCTTCGGATAACATGTCGATGATCTTCAGGCGTTTCGGATCCGACATCACTTTGAATATACGGGCATATTTTTCATAATCTATCTGCATTTTTCTGTCACCTCGGGTAATGTAAATCTTTTCCTTTTCGTGCAAGCACGAATGATATTTGGATTTTCCCCACTACTTTTGATAATATTACGGATTGCTCCGCAGCGTTGCTGCTCCCGCAATCCTACGTCCATTCGGAATCCGCTGATTTCCTTCGTAAATCGCTCCTTCCTCATGTCCGGCGGGTAGCAAATTCATATGCCTTTTCGTGCAAGCACGAACGGCATATGAGTTTGCTACCCTATATTATCACATTAAACCCATACCCCACAATGATGATTCCGATACACACGATTCCAATGAATGTTCCGAGTAACTTTTTCTTAATCGCTTTGGACAGCATTACCATAGATGGAAGGGAAAGTGTAGTCACTCCCATCATAAAGGATAAAATCGTTCCAAGTCCTGCCCCTTTTGCAAGCAGGCTTTCTGCGACTGGGATGGTTCCGAAAATATCCGCATACATCGGAACGCCTACTGCTGTCGCCAGTGGCACGGCGTACCAGGTCTGTTTTCCAAGAATGCTTCGGACGATATGCTCTGGGATCAGATTGTGGATAGCTGCCCCGATGATGACTCCGACAACGATATACGGAGCTACCTTTTTGACGGTAGCCACAACCTGATTTTTTGCATAATCCATACGGTCTGCTATTGTAAGCGACGGCGAAGCTACCTCCACATTCGGCGCCTGCCGGATAAAATCTGCCACCTGGTCTTCCATATGCAGCCGCTCAATGATCGTTCCCCCTATAACAGCTATGACAAGTCCAACAATCACATAAGCAAATGCGATCTTCCCTCCAAAGACACTCATCAGAAGAACCAGAGATCCCAGATCCACCATCGGAGATGAAATCAGAAACGAGAAAGTAACTCCCAGCGGCAATCCTGCACTGGTGAATCCCATAAAGATCGGAATCGATGAGCAGGAGCAGAACGGAGTCACTGTTCCTAGAAGTGCTCCGATCAGATTCGCCCAGATTCCATGAAATCTTCCCATAATCTTTCTGCTTTTCTCTGGCGGAAAATAGCTTTGAATATAGGATATCACAAAGATCAGCACCGCAAGCAGCACAAAAATTTTTATGATATCATACAGGAAAAAGTGAAGAAATTCTCCTGGAAACCTTCCCTCTCCCAATCCGGCTTTAACAAGAAGTTTTCCGATCAGATCTTTCAGCCAGTGCATTCCAAGAATCTGGTCCTGAAAGAAATCCCATCCGTTTTTTATGATTTTCATTCTCTCTCCCTTCCCATAGAAATATAGAAATATTTCTATATATTTTTCATTTTTTAACCGGTGCAATCTATTTCTCACACCGGTTTTCTAACTACATCTTACTCTTCATATAGAATTTTGTCAATATGTTCCCGCTTTTTTTCTAATTTATCCCCTTCGCATTTGGATAGATTTTCTTCATCTTTGCGTCATCATAATGTGCATCCGCCCACTTCTGGACGGCATTTGTCGCCTGCACACCATTTCCTCTCTCATCATATCTTACCAGTGCCACACAGGATACCAGAATGTTGCAGACCATAAATCCCAGTAAAACCCAGGTCAGAATCTTTCCTGCAACTGCCGGTATTTTTTCAATCCATTTTTCCACAGGTGGAAATAATATTTTAAACCACACAACCGCAGCAATTCCCCAGAAAAAGCAGTAAAGCAGATTGATTCGACCTCCCAGGTTAAACGGGATCTTACTGTAATCCCAGAACACTTTTCCAAATACAAGTTCCGTAAACACACTGCAGAAATACTCATAAGCACCACCAAGCAATGTTCCTGTAAGGAAAAGAAAACGATCCCCTTTATCCTTATATTTGTACAAAAGTGCTGTGACAAGCGCAATTGCAAGCCCCCAGACAATGCTGAACGGTCCCCAGACCACACTGCTTCTGCTCATCCATACCCCAGCCGTCACACGACAGAAAAGCGTTTCTGTGATATCTCCCAGAAAAGCACCGATCATAAACAGCATCACGATCTTATAAAAGCCGCACCCTTTTGCAAATACCTTTTCTTCGTTCTCTTCCCGGATTTCCTCTTCAATTTTTCTTGCCTTTGGATATGCTTTTTTCAGACGCTTTTCCAGACTTCCGGCAATCTTTCCCGCAATTTTTGTGCTGATCTTATCCATCCCGGCATCCGTTGCAATCCAGCGCTCCGGCTTCTTACTCTTTCCGGTAAGAAGCATAAAGGAACCAAAGATATCCACAAAAAGTACACCGATCAGTGTCAGCAGCACAATATGCATCAGAAGCTTCGGCAGAATATGTAATAAAATCAACGTGACCCCATTGCACCATCTCACTGCCAGATAACCGAGCACACCCCAAAATAGTGAAGCCGGAAGACAAATATATCCATCCAGGTTCCATTTGATATTTGAATAATCCCACCATCTTGCCTTGAATGCTTTTTCGATCAGATGTCCACTGACCCATTCTGCAACTGTTGCATAGACCGTTGCAAAGATAAATAGCCAGATTCCCCGAAGTTCCTGTAATCCCACTGTCATCGCAATTGCAGTCAGACCATAGAGCACACAGAACGGTCCATTTACCAGACCTCGGTTAGCAAACTTTCTCTGCTTCAAAGTTGCCGATATCGTTTCCAATACCCAGCCACCAAAAGAATAAATAAAAAAGAGCCACAGTAATTCATATCCAGTATAGTAATTCATAGTCTTCTCCTTTGTAAATTCATGGTATCATCTTATCATGCCAACCATGAACTTACAATTGGGATTTTATCCGTAAAGATATTATATAACACCAATCGTTTTTACAACCGGTTAAACCGGGATCCGACTCCCCATACCGTCTCGATGATCTGCGGATTCCGCATATCCACATCGTCATTTCATTTCCTGTAGTCGAAATTCTGACTGCGCCTTCTTTTTTTCTGTATATTTATTTGTTTATCATATATATTTTTCTATTTTTTATCTATATTCCCGATTTATTTCATATATTTAAAATTATTTCATTTTTTTCAGAATTTTTATTGACATTTTGCATTTTATGAGATATTATAATATCAACAAAACAAAAGGAGGACGGACCACCAGAAACTTAATCTTAACTCCAAAGTCTAAGAAAGTAAGAGGTATGGACCAAAGGACACTTAATTTAAAACTCGGACAAATCTAATGAAAGTAAGAGGTACGGACCAAAAGGAACATAATTTAAAACCAGAACAAAATCTAATGAAAGTAAGAGGTACAGACCACCGGAAACTTAATTTAAAACCAGAACAAATCTAATGAAAGTAAGAGGTATGGACCAAAAGGAACATAATTTAAAACCAGAATAAATCTGATGAAAGCAAGAGGTACAGACCAATGGCAAGATAATTTATACAATATCAAATCAATGAAATCAAGAGGTGCAGACCAATGGCATAATAATTATTGAAATTTACATAGAAAAAACTATTTGAGATAATAGTTTCAGATAGATAAGAAGTGAATAAGGAGGATAATCCAATGGATGGATCAAATTAAAATCCACTGTAGCTGAAAGATCAGATACAGTGGATTTTTTATGACATATTTTCTGTTCCAAAGTTCAAGAGCGCGCCTGCTGACGCGCTCAATTTCTGCTGATTCATAGTATAGCGGATTCTATGAAGTCTTCCGGTCCATATCCCATACTGCTTTACCATCATCACAGTATTCCAGATCCGGGCATTCCCCCTGTACAAAGGAATAAACCGGTTCTTTTCCTTCATATTCCTGAATGATACCATTTAATTTGGCAAGCATTTTTTCTTTATCACCCGGAAGATGTCCTCTGACTCTCACATGGATAAAGTCATGAAAACCATCATATAAAATATTTGCTCCTGCTTTTTCCGGTGCGATCCTCTCGATCAGATGATATTCTTCCCGAATTGTTTCCAGCTCATCTGCCGGAACAAAAGTACCTTGCCGTATATCTTGATACAACGGAACTTCTTTATGCAGAAACATGGAAAAATTCACTACATGCGCCGGATTGGTCCTGTTCAGGAACTGCGCCAGTGCTTCTGCATTTTCCATTCCTCTTCCTTTTCCTGCGACTCCGGTCATAATATGTGCATCATAGATCAGTCCTGCTCCATGAAGCCTGTCGATTGCCTGATATGCCTGTGCCAGATCATGATCTTTTTTCATAAATTTCAGCACATCATCCAGTCCGCTCTCGATTCCAAGATACAGATGCTTTACCTTTTTTCTAGCAAGCATTTCCAGCTCTTCCTGGCTTTTATGTAAAATACTCGTAACAGTCGCATCCATATTAATCCCTTCACATTCCGGGAAGTAATATGCGATCAGATCCAGAATCTCATACAATTTTTCTGTCTTCAGACCAAATGCATTACCATCCCCCAGAAAGATCTTCTTCGGCTTCCCATGCAGTTCCCGCACTCTCTTTAGTTCCGCTTCAATCTGTTCCATCGGAAGTTCCCGATACTTCAGATGCCGGAATAAATTACAGAATTTACACTGATTATATGAGCATCCAACCATAACCGGAAGCATGAAAGAGCTTCTTTCCATCGGGGCCCGGCAAATCTGTCCTTCGTAATCCATATGTCACACTCCTATGCTTCTACATAATAGACATAATTTTCTTTTCTTGGTTTTGCTGCAGGAAGTTCTGCTGACGCATATCCAAGTACGCAATGACCGATTCCTTCATAGTCTCCTTCGATTCCCCATTTTTTCAGAAGAGCCTTTCCTTCCTCGGATTCAAATTCTTCTTTTGCCCGGTGGATCCAGCAGCTTCCGATTCCAAGCGAATGCGCCGCATTCATCAGATTTCCCATCACAAGACTTCCATCATAAAGATATGTCGGTCTTGCCTTATCTGCAAGTACAATAAGAACTACCGGTGCACCATAAAACGGATCTGTATCGGTTCCCATAATTTTTGCATTCATTGCTGAAAGCTGATCTCTTGTTGCTTTATCCGTCACTGCCACGATGATCGGTGACTGCATTCCCATTCCCGTTGCCGCATAAGTTCCGGCCTCAATGATCGTATCCAGATCCTCTTTTCTGATCATATCCGGTTTGTATCCACGGACACTTCTGCGTTCTTCCATATTTTTGATTACTTCATTCATAAATTTTCAGCTCCTTTCAAATCTGCTTCTATTGTAGCACGATTTGAAAGGAGCTGTATGTATCTTATTTATTAAATTTTTATATCTGGCTTATTTTTCTTCGCCCCATACTTCTTCCGCGATTTCTTTTACCAGTGCAAGCTTCTTCCACTGTTCTTCTTCTGTCAGTTTATTTCCGATTTCACAGGAAGCAAATCCACACTGTGGACTCAAATACAGTCTGTCGAGCGGGACATATTTCGCTGCTTCATGGATTCTCTTAATTACGTCTTCTTTATCTTCCAGCTTTGGTGACTTGGTTGTGATCAGACCGAGAACCACTTTTTTATCACCACTTACACTCTTCAACGGCTCAAATCCACCAGAACGTGCATCATCAAATTCCAGATAATATGCACTTACATTTTCACGGGCGAATAAAGCTTCTGCCACACGGTCATATGCACCACTGCTTGCATAAGTAGAATGGAAATTTCCACGGCATACATGAGTGTTGATCACCAGATCTTCCGGCGCTCCCTCAATTGCACGGTTATTGATAGCAAGAAGCTGTTCCATGATTTTCTGAAGTCCGGCTTCATCGGTTCCGAAAATTGCTGCAGCATGTGGATCTACACACATTCCCCATGAACAGTCATCCAACTGAATGTTTCTACAGCCCGCATCATACAGGTCACGAATAACTTTCTTATATCCATTTGCGATATCTTCTGCCAGTTCTTCCACGTCCGGATAATACTGATTGGTATTCGGAAGGGACATTGGCATAATAAACTGTTCCAGGAACTGTGCCGGTGCCGGAATCGTCTGCTTTGCTACTGTATTTTCATCTTCCAGTGCCTTTACAAATTTAAAATGTTCTACAAATGGATGCTGATCTACGGAAATTTTTCCAGTCAAATAAGTATCATCGATCATTGCAGCTTCACCGTGGAACGGAAGTCCGGTCTTAGTCGGCTCATGTCCTACCCCGTTAAATCCCCACATGAAATCAAGATGCCAGGTTGCTCTTCTGAACTCGCCGTCTGTGATCACATGATATCCGGCTTTTTTCTGCTTCTCTACCAGGTCTAAAATTGCAGCATCCTCTACTTTTGTCAGTTCTTCTTTTGAAATCTTTCCTTCTTCAAAATCTCTTCTTGCTCTTTTCAGTGTTTCCGGTCTTAAAAAACTTCCTACATAATCATAACGAAATGGTGTATTTTTACTCATAATATAGCTCTCCTTTTCTCTTTCGTACTGTCTGTCTTTTATGTTTGAAAGTATAGCAGAGTATTCTGCATCTGAAAAATACAAAAAAAATGCAGTTTGCCATAGTTTAAAACTATAGCAATATCAAAAAAATGTTACACGCTCCCTACTTCCATGCTACAATATTACCAGGATATCTGGCCAGAAGTATTTTCCGCTAAGATACATTTTCCAGATACTTTTCTGATATCCCAAACCCAAAAACAATATTCTTTATAGAAAGTGAAAAATATGACTCTTCAACAATTAAAATACGTCGTAACTGTTGCTGAAACAGGAACAATTACCGAAGCCGCAAATCGTCTTTATATTTCCCAGCCAAGCCTGACAAACGCAATCCGTGAACTGGAAAAAGAAATGAAGATTACCATTTTTCTCCGGACTAATAAAGGGATCATCCTTTCAAAAGAAGGCGAAGATTTCTTAGGATACGCCAGACAAGTGCTGGAACAGGCCGCTATTCTCGAAGATAAATACAAAGGAACTTCCGGCGGGAAAAAGAAATTCTGTGTATCCACGCAACACTATTCTTTCGCTGTCAATGCCTTTGTCGATCTGATCAAAACCTACGGACAGGATGAATATGATTTCAGTCTCCGCGAAACCCAGACATACGAAATCATCGAAGATGTAGCAAAAATGCGCAGCGAGATTGGAATTCTTTTCTTAAATAATTTTAATGAAACGGTTCTGGAAAAAATTTTAAAATCCAACGGGCTTATTTTTCATCAACTGTTTGTTGCAAAACCACATGTATTTATCAGCAGACGTCACCCTCTCGCCAATCACAAAATAATCACCAATGAAGAACTGGACGATTATCCATATCTTTCCTTTGAACAGGGTGAACACAATTCCTTTTATTTTTCAGAAGAAATCTTTTCTGTATCTGAACGCAAGAAAAATATCCGTGTACGGGATCGTGCCACCTTATTTAATCTTCTGATCGGGCTAAATGGCTACACAGTATGCAGTGGTGTAATTGACAAAAAGTTGAATGGAAAAGATATCATTGCCGTTCCTCTTGCTGACGAAAGTGATATGCGGATTGGGTATATTACACATAAAAAAAGGATGTTAAGCAGATTAGGGACAACTTATCTGGATGCCTTGAAAAAATATCTGCAATAAAAAACTTCTGGAAGCAGTTTTCCTGTTTCCAGAAGTTTTTGTTTTAAAACAAACATACAATTCCATGCACAATAAATGCAGCAACCCATGCAATCACGCACTGAAAGATCACAACACCGATCGCCCATTTACCACCAAGTTCTCTTTTAATAGAAGCAATCGCTGCCACACACGGTGTATACAAAAGACAGAAAATTAAAAGTGCTGCTGCACCGGCTGTATTTATCACCGCTGTCAGTGCTGCTGTTGACCCAAACAAAATCGAAAGAGTGGAGACAACACTCTCTTTTGCCATAAATCCGGAAATCAGTGCCGTTGATATTCTCCAATCACCGAATCCAAGTGGAATGAATACAGGTGCGATCATACCTGCTACCGTTGCAAGGATACTTGCCTGTGAATCTGTCACCATATTCAGATGCAGATCAAAGCTCTGCAGGAACCAGATCACGATCGTTGCACCAAAAATAACGGTAAATGCTCTCTGCAGGAAGTCCTTTGCTTTTTCCCAGAGAAGCTGACCAACATTTTTTGCTCCCGGCATACGATAATTCGGAAGCTCCATAACAAACGGAACAGGTTCTCCTTTGAACATCGTCCCTTTCATTGCAAGTGCAGTAAGGATTCCCATCAGGATTCCAAAGAAATAGAGACCAATCATTACAATTGCACCCTTCCCCGGGAAAAACGCCGCTGTAAAGAATGCATAGATCGGAAGTTTTGCTGAACAACTCATAAACGGAGTCAGCATAATCGTCATTTTACGATCACGCTCTGAAGAAAGTGTCCGGCTCGCCATAACTCCCGGTACTGTACATCCAAATCCGATCAGCATCGGTACAATACTTCTTCCGGAAAGACCAATCTTTCGCAAAAGTTTATCCATAATAAACGCAACCCTTGCCATATATCCACTGTCCTCCAGCATCGAAAGGAAAAAGAACAGTGTAACAATGATCGGCAGGAAACTCAGCACGCTTCCAACCCCCTGAAAGATTCCATCTACGATCAGTGACTTTAATACGCCATTGACTCCTGCCGCATCCAGTGCCTGACTGCAGGCTACAATCACCTGGTCAATTCCCTGTTGCAGAAGATCCTGCAAAAATGCTCCGATCACATTAAATGTGAGCCAGAATACCAGTCCCATAATTGCGATAAATGCCGGAATCCCGGTATATTTTCCTGTCAGAACCTGATCAATCTTCCTGCTTCGCACCCGCTCCCTGCTCTCATGTGGCTTTAAGACCGTATCTTCACAGGCACGCTGGATATAGTTAAAACGCATTCCCGCTACTGCCGATGAACGGTCTACCTTGCATTCTTCTTCCATCTGCAGATTGATATGTTCCAGAAGTTCCTTTTCATTCTGGCTCAGCTTTAATTTTTCCAGGACAAGCTCATCATTCTCTGCCAGTTTGCTTGCTGCAAATCTGACCGGGATCCCTGCTTCCTTTGCATGATCTTCAATCAGATGCATGATCGCATGAATGCATCTGTGAACCGCACTTTCCTGACCTTCAGCAGAGCAGAAATCCACTTCCTCCGGTGCTTCCTGATATTTTGCGACATGCAGTGCATGTTCTACCAGTTCCGCAATTCCTTCTCCCTTTGCTGCCGAGATTGGTACAACCGGTACTCCGAGAAATGCTTCCAGCTCATTCACACGCACAGAACCTCCGTTCACACGCATCTCATCCATCATATTCAGCGCAACAACCATTGGGATCTCAAGTTCCATAAGCTGCATCGTCAGATACATATTCCGTTCAATATTGGTTGCATCTACAATATTGATGATTCCTTTCGGTTTATCCTGAAGCAGAAATTCTCTTGTAACAATTTCCTCACTGCTATACGGAGACATAGAATAAATTCCCGGAAGATCGGTAATACGGGTATTGGGATGCTCCTTGATCACACCGTCTTTTCTGTCAACCGTAACACCTGGGAAATTTCCCACATGCTGATTCGATCCGGTCAGCTGGTTGAACAGCGTTGTTTTTCCACAATTCTGATTTCCAACCAATGCAAACGTAAGTGTCGTATTCTCCGGTAACGGATGCTCTGTTTTCTTCTCATGAAAAATGCCTGCTTCTCCATACCCCGGATGCTGTGCATCTCCTAACGGTTGTCTGCCTTCCTTCTTCTTATAATGTGGCTCATGGGCCGGCGTAATTTCAATCTGTCCGGCATCCTCCAGACGGATCGTAAGTTCATAACCATGGATCCTGATCTCAACCGGATCCCCCATCGGCGCATACTTTACAATCGTTACTTCTGTTCCCTGGATCAATCCCATATCCAGAAAATGCTGCCTGAGTGCACCATTTCCTCCTACGGAAAGAATCGTAGCTGTCTTTCCGACTTGTAATTCTTTTAATGTCATTCCTCTATCTGTCTCCTTTGGCAAAACCATTTATTGATAATTTATATCATTATCATATCAGTCCTGTAGGTAGTCTTTCAAGAATAACATTCGTTTTTTCTAACTAATTTCATCGTCTGCAAATTGTTTTATTCCGTAGCCTCTCTAAACCGGTACCCTACTCCGATTTCTGTCAGAATAAATCTGCAATTTCCGGGATCCTTTTCTATCTTCCTTCGCAGTGCTGCCATAAATACCCTCAGGTTGGCTGCTTCTACTCCCTGTGCACTGCCCCAGATCTGACCGAGAATATAATTATGTGTCAGTACCTTTCCCCTGTTGTCGATCAATAGTTTCAAAATTTTATATTCCATCGGAGTCAGATGAACTGCTTTCCCATCTATCGATACCTGATGTTTTTCCCAGTCCACTTTCAGATAATCACACTGAAAGATTTTTTCTTTCTTTTCCTCCGGAATCTGGTTACTCTTTCTGAGCGCCACACGGATTCTGGCCAGCAGTTCGCCCATATAAAACGGTTTTGTCACATAATCATCTGCCCCCAGATCCAGTGCCTGTATTTTTTCTTCCTCTTCCTGTCTTGCACTGACCACAATGATCGGTATCTTCGAGATTTCTCTTACATTTTTTATAATCTCAATCCCGTCACCATCCGGAAGTCCAAGATCCAGAATGATCATATCTGGTCTGTTTGCATAGAACAGTGCATTTGCTTCTCCACATGTCTTCGCAATCACATAATCATAGTCTTCTTTCTTAAGACTCATCGAGATAAAGTTAATAATATATTTATCGTCTTCCACAATTAAAATTTTATGCTTATCTGCCATCTGTACTTACCTGCCTTGCCTCCAACCAGAACATGAACCTTGCTCCGCCTTCTTTTCTGTTCTCTGCACAAATATTTCCACCATGTGCATTTACTACCGCTTTACATATAGCCAATCCCAGTCCGATTCCTCTTTGTCTGTCCCCTTTTTCATCTGACCTTGTAACAAATTCGTCAAAAATATTTTCTTTCAGATCTTCCTGAATCCCGTCTCCGTCATCTTCTACACTGATCCACACTTTCCCTGCATCATATCTGGCTTCTATACAGATCCATCCATTTTCCCCTGTATGCTTCATCGCATTATCCAGAAGATTGACCAGCACCTGGACCATCAGTTTTCCATCTACATTTACAACAATCAGCTCCGACGGAAGTTTAATTTCAAACCTCCTCTTTTCCCGGAGTCCTATGATATGTGATACGGCTTCATAGATCAGATCATCCACTACTTCCTGGTTTTTCCGGATCTCAAATTCTTCACTTTCCAGCTTTGTCATATTCAAAATATTTTCCATCAGGCGCATCAGCCATACAGACTGCTCCTGTATCTCTCCTGCCAGTTCCTTTCTGACTCCGGCATCCAACTCATCCGCCTCTTTTAAGAGTCCTGCAGCTCCCATAATTCCGGTCAAAGGTGTCCTGAAATCATGGGATATACTTCTCAGCATATTGCTTTTCAGCTTTTCTCTTTCCATCTGTGCCCTTGTTTCCTCTGCAATACGCACCTGATTATGAAATCGTACCATAATACTTGCGGAAATGAATCCTGTGATAAGGAAAAATACCAGACGTACCACATCATTCTGATCCGTCATCGCAAATGTATGCACCGGCACTGTAAAAAAATAATTAAACAGCAGCACACTGCATACAGAAGCCATCATTCCATACAGATAACCGGTAGTTGTAACTGTTATGACCAGTACACCCACAATATAGATCATCAGAATATTTTCTTTTCGAATTCCATAACTCTGGAGAAAAAAAGACAAAAATGTTGCAACCGCCATGATCGCAATCGACTGCACCATATATTTTACTCTCTTTTTTGTCATTTTCTTTCCCCCATCATTCATCATTTTATACTTGCAAGCAGACGGTCAATATCCTTTGTAAGACCTACTACAAGCAGATGATCCTTCTCATGCATCACATAATCCGCTCTCGGAAGGACCACCACCTCTGTATTTTTCTTTATTCCAAATACATTTATATGATAGTTTGCCCTTATATCCGCTTCTTCTATCGTCCGCCCGATCCATGCAGCCTTCGGCTGGATTTCAAAAATCGAATAATCCTTACTGAGTTCAAAATAGTCAAAAACATGATTTGCACTGTATTTTACAGCCAGTCGCTCTGCAATATCCCGATCCGGATAAAAAACTTCATCCGCTCCATTTCTCAATAAGAATTTTGCATGGATATCCCTGTTTGCCTTACTGACAACATGTTTGGCTCCAAGCTCTTTTACCAGGCTTGTTATCTCCAGACTGCTCTGGAAATTTGATCCGATGCACACAAAGCAAAGATCGAAATTTCCTACTCCAAGACTTCTTAATACTTCTTCATTTGTACAGTCCCCTACCCGTACTGCTGTTGCGTATTCCAACAAATCCGGTGTCTTTTTTTCATCTTTATCGATGACCATTACCTCATTTCCCCGATTTGCCATATCCATACACAGATGATGGCCAAATCTTCCAAGTCCAATAATCAATACTGATTTCATTTTTCTACTCCTTATTCTATCCTATCGTAATTTCTTCTACCGGTTTCCGGATCGGTGCTTCATGTCTGTGCCCTTTCAATGAAAGCGCAAATGTCAGACTTCCTATTCTTCCGCAAAACATCAGAAATACCAGCATCATTCTTGATGCCATGCATACATCTCTTGTGATTCCCGCAGACATTCCCACTGTTCCCATTGCAGAAAAGACTTCAAACATCACATCCGCCAAAGAAAACGGCTGCATAATTTCCATGAAGATCGTTCCTGTTAGTATAAGGAACAAATTCGTACACATTACAACACTGGCCTTTCTGATCGCAGTTTCATCCAGTCTTCTGTTAAATACATTACAACCGGCTGCTTCCATCAGATTTGCACGCACAAATACAATAAGAACCACTACGGTTGTCGTCTTAATTCCACCTGCTGTAGATCCCGGGCTTCCTCCTATGAACATCAGAATCATAGTAACAAGTTTACTGCCTTCCGTCAACGCTCCTGTATCGGTTGTATTAAATCCTGCCGTTCTGGCTGTCACCGAGTGAAATAAAGAACAGAGTATCTGTTCTTTCACAGGCATCCCTGCCAGTACATTATTTTTTTCCAGTATCAGGAATAAAACTGCTCCTCCTATAATCAGAAAACCTGTTGTTGATAATACAATCTTTGTATGCAGATGATATTTTTTCCATTGAAATTTTTTCACAGACAGATCATCCCACACCAAAAAACCGATTCCACCGATTATAATCAGCAGCATGATCACTGTATTTACCAGCCAGTCATCCGAATATCTGATCAGTGACTGATAGGCACCATTTTCTCCCATAAGGTCAAACCCGGCGTTGCAAAAGGCTGATATAGAATGAAAGATCCCGTACCAGATTCCTCTTCCTATTCCGAATTCCGGAATAAACCGGATCATCAGCAATACAGCTCCAATGCTTTCAAAAAAAAGTGTTCCTTTTATAATCTTCTTCGTAAGCTTTACAATTCCACCAATTTGAATACTATTGATACTCTCCTGCAAAATTCCACGGACTTTAAGCCCTATCTTTCTTCTTAACAGAATCGCCACACAGACACCAATTGTCATAAATCCCATACCGCCGATCTGGATCAGGATCAAAATGATAAGCTGTCCAAAAAAAGACCAGTGCAGATATGTATCCTGTACAACCAGCCCAGTCACACAGGATGCGGATGTCGAGGTAAATAATGCATCTGCAAAAGATGTCATATTTCCATCCCTTGATGAAACCGGAAGCATTAAGAGAATACTTCCCAAAAGGATCAACAACAAATACCCGACAACAATCATCTGTGTCTGTGTCATCTTTTTATATATTACTGTCATTTGTTTCGTTTCCTTTCTCCTCTATATCTTTCTTCCTCTCTCTCTTTTTTATCCTTCTTCAGAAAAATGTCGAGTTCACGCATCAGATGCAATCCGGCGATCAGCAGAAAGCTCAGGATCCCTGTAAATAAAATAATACTCTCAATCTCGAACATAACCTTTCCTTCCTCTCACTGTTTTTCCTCTCCTGTTTTGTAAATCAATGATAGTATTTTTAGTATAAAGATTGTATAAAGATTCCTGATTTTATGTAAATATTCCGTTATGATTTCCTGCTGAAAAATGGGATTAGGAATTTCATTAAATAGAAAGAATGTGCATCTCCGGCACGCAGTGCCTTTTGTTTCATAGGAAGTTCCTTCGGGATTTTCTATGAAGCAAAAAACGGGCACTTTGCAGTTCTTTCTGCAAAGCGTCCGCCTTTTTTACAAAATCTTTTTATTCAACTGCTGCTTCTTCCTCATCTGTTTCCGGAACATCATTATGAACGGCAGCCACACCTGCTACATCTGCTTCCGGATCTGTGATCAGTTTGACATCTTTATCCTTTGCGATGTCAAGGTCTTTGACTTTAATGGTTTCTCCAACCTTCAAATCTCCAACATCAACAATTACTTTTTCAACAAGTGCAGATGGAAGTGCTTTGTATTCAATTTCATCAAGCAGTTCCTCCACAACACCTGTGACAACCTTTGACTGATTGTGGATCACAACTTCTGCTACAGAATGTACCATTTCTCCACTTACCAGTGCCTGAAAATCTATTTCAAGTACTTTTGAACCCATAGAATCATAATCGACTTCTTTTACCAGCACATCCATCTGCTCTCCGTCCAAATCCAACATGATCTGGCTTCCTTTGCCATTAGCTTTCAGGAACTTTTCCGCTTCTTTCTGTGTCATCTGTACCGGAATGGAGCCTTCAATCTCACGTCCGAATACATTGCCGGTTACATAACCTTCTCTTCTGAGTTTTTTGGCTTTTGTCTGCATGTTTCTTTTTTCAGCTTTTAAAGTATTCATTTATCTTTTCCTCCAATCACTGACTTCTGGTAAAGTACCTATTTCCTTGTTACAGCTGTATTATAACACTCATGGATTATCAAGATTAACCAAAATCGCATCTTTTTTGATCAATATTTTTGCTGTTTTTCAAACTTTTTTCTTTGTTTTGTGCAATTTTTTATTTTTCAGTCCTTATAGATTTCCATAATTTTTCATATTTTCAGCTTTTTATTGTTCCAGATATTCTTTGATCCTGTCGATATTATACAAAGGAATATTTGTCATCCATTCCTGTTCCCGGTAATCTGACATTGACGTTCTTACGGCATATTTAGGCTTATATTTTTCACAGAACGCTTTCAGGCTTTTTGCCCTCAAATTTTCCTCCGCTTTCACTTCCAACGGAATAATCGAAGTTCTTCCCTGCTCTTTGTACCTTATGAATCAGTCCACAGTCTAAAAGCCATTGTATTGCCAGCTCAAAATCTTTTGCCCTTGATCCTTTTCTCACCTGTCCATAGATATATTTTTTATTTTTCTTCGCCAGCTGCATCGGAATCGAATTCCATACAAGATTCAGTCTTGGAACCAATGAAGTCTCGGCGTGTTTTGAAAAATCCTGTTGATAATAATTCAACAGGTTCTTCTGTATCTCTCTGACCTGATTAAAATCCTTCGTTTCTACATACGTCTGTACTACTTCCGGCATGCCACCTACATAATAATATTCGCGTAATCGGTCTATATATTTAGATTTGAATGTTGTCACCATATCGGTATCCGTTCCCTGAAGAATATTTACGAAGCGTTCCTCTCCTAATGCGCACAAAAATTCCTGAAATGTCAATGGATAAAGATCCATAAACTCTACCTTTCCGACCGGAAAAGAAGTTCCTTTATGCAATGCCACACCCAAAAGAGAACCTGCTGCCACAATTGCATATTCACCTGCAAAATGCTATACTCGGATAAGAAATGTTAATGAAAAGAGGTTTGATTATGAGAGCATATGAACGACTTTTAAATTATGTAGTAGTCCGTACTCCAAGTGATGAACACAGTACGACTTCTCCTTCTTCCCAGTGTCAGTTCGACCTGGCACGTATTCTGGCAGATGAGATGACTGCCCTCGGGATTTCTGACGTAAGTCTGGATGAATTCTGCTATGTATATGGAAAGATTCCTGCCACACCAGGATATGAGAATAAACCATCTATCGGATTTATCGCACACATGGATACCGTTTCCGATTACTGTGACCATGACATCATCCCGGTCGTACACAAGAACTACGATGGCGGTGATCTGCCGCTTGGCACAAGTGGACGTACCCTTACCGTAAAAGATTTCCCGCATCTTCCATCTCTTGCCGGACGCACCCTGATCACAACAGACGGTACAACTGTTCTTGGTGCCGATGATAAAGCCGGAGTTGCCGAGATCATGACCATGGCTGAAGCACTGATCAAAGAAAATATTCCTCATGGACCGATCTCAATCGCTTTTACACCAGATGAAGAAGTCGGTGGTGGAACTGATCATTTTAACGTAGAAAAATTTGCTGCACAGTTTGCCTACACTCTGGATGGCGATACCGAAGGAGAAATTCAGTATGAAAACTTCAATGCATGCAAGGCAGATTTTGAAATTACCGGCTTTGCTGTGCATCCGGGTTCCAGCAAGGATACGATGATCAATGCGTGCCTGGTTGCCGCTGAAATCAATAACATGCTTCCAGGACTTGAAATCCCGCGTGAAACGGAGGATTATGAAGGATTCTACCATCTGACCGGTATGAGTGGAGATGTGGCACAAGCAAAGCTTCATTACATTGTAAGGGATCACGACAAGAATCTGTTTGAAGCCAGAAAAGAAACTCTTCGCCATATCGAAAAAAATCTCAATGAAAAATGGGGAGAAGGCACTGTGAAGCTTACGATTACTGACCAGTACCAGAATATGGCTGAGATTATTGCCGGATGCATGCATCTGATTGAGAATGCAAAGAAAGCCTGTGAAAATGCGGGTGTTGCACCGCTTGTGCTTCCGATCCGTGGCGGCACAGACGGATGCCAGCTCAGCTTTATGGGACTTCCTTGCCCGAACCTTGGAACAGGGGGACATGCATTCCATGGACCATATGAACACATCACGGCAGAGGGAATGGACAAGGCTGTGGATATCGCAGTTGAGCTTGTGAAATTATACGCGGAGATGTAAAGGGTTGTATTTCGTCTTTAATCCGATTTAACAAGTAAACAAATATTTTAAGCAAAACCGGAGTTGACGCATATCACTAAAATCTATGCGACAACTCCGGTTTCTTAAATTTGAAAATATTCTTTTATCTGTCCCAGTATTATCCCCATCAGCTTTGTCCTTGCTTCTACACTCGCCCATGCTACATGTGGTGTAATCAGCAGTTTTTTGCTGTCTTTTATTTTTCGCAGCGGATTCGTCTCACTCATCGGCTCCTGACAAAGTACATCAAGTCCGGCTGCAGCTATCTCGTCATTTTCCAGTGCCTCATACAGATCCTGCTCGACTACGATCGGACCACGTCCGAGATTCAGGAAAATACAGGTTTTTTTCATTTTTGCAAATGCTGCTTTATCCATTAAGCCCTCTGTATGTTCATTTAACGGTGCATGAATGGATATAATGTCAGATTTTGCAAGCACTGTATCCAGATCTACCTGTTCGTAACCTTCCTGCGCCGAACGCCCTGATGCAGAGTAATAAATAATCTGTGCTCCAAATGCTTTTGCGATATCCGCAACTCTCCGTCCAATTGTTCCCAGACCTATGATCCCCCACGTTTTGCCACTGATCTCCGTAAAATGCTCTGCAAAATGCGTAAATATTGTATCATTGATGTAACGCTCTTCTTTTACATAATCATCGTAATAACGTATCTTTTCCAGCAGATAGAGAAGCATTGCAAAAGTGTGCTGTGCCACCGTTTCTGTCGAATAGCCTGCTACATTTCTCCATGCAACTCCTCTTTTTTCCAGATATTCTTTATCCAGATTGTTGGTCCCCGTTGCCGTCACACATACCAGCTTTAAATTCTCTGCTTTTCCAATCGTCTGTTCATTGACCTGTACTTTATTTAAAATAATCACATCTGCATCCTGAACTCTTTCCGGTACTTCTTCTGATGTAGAAAAATCGTATTTTACGACTTCACCTAACCTGTCAAATCCAGAAAGATCAATATCTTCTCCAATTGTTTTTACATCCAAAAAAACTATTTTCATAATCTGTTCCTCACTTTATCACTGTAATTTGCAACTTTTTCTGTTCATTATCATAACAAATTTATTTTACGAATACAACCTAAACAACCGTTGACATCCTTATCCTATGGCGCGTATACTAAAGAAATGAAGAGCATTTGCGATTATATCCAGATATAATTAGCAGGTGTTTTTTTTGGTCTTTCTGGCAAGCCTTTGCTTTTTATAAATCACATTCCATCAACATCAAGGAGGTTATTATCATGAATCAGAACAAAGCTTTGGAACTTACAAAAGATATCGCAACTGACATTATCGGAGGAATCCTGATCGCTGTCGGTGTCTATAATTTTGCTGCCGCCGCAAAATTTCCGATGGTAGGGGTAAACGGAATCGCCCTGATCTTTTACCAGTTGTTTGGACTGCCGATCGGTACTGTTGCCCTGATTCTTAACATCCCGATCGCCATCTGTTGTTTTCGGCTTCTGGGCCGCAGATTTTTCCTGAATTCAGTCCGGACGATCATTATTACTTCCATAATCATGGACGTGATCGCACCGCTGTTCCCGGTTTATCAGGGTGACAGACTTCTTTCTGCCATCTGCTGCGGTGTCCTTTCCGGACTTGGTTATGCAATGATCTATATGCGTGATTCTTCAACCGGCGGCTCTGACTTTATCATGATGTCGATCAAAGCACTGAACCCTCACCTTTCCCTTGGAAATATTGCATTTGCACTGGATGCAGTAATTGTAATCCTCGGAACCGTAATTGTATCCCGTGACGTGGACAGTCTGATCTACGGTCTGATCGTCAGCTATCTGCTCTCTCTTGTTATGGATAAAGTTATGTACGGAATTGATGAAGGAAAGCTTGCCCTGATCGTAACCGATCCCGAACACAGCACTGAAATCTGTTTTAAAATCGATGAGGTTCTCGGACGCGGCTCTACAATTTTAAATGGTATGGGAAGTTATTCTAAAGATGATAAGCACATCATAATGTGCGCCTGCAACAATAAGCAGATGTACGGAATCCGCAAGCTGATCAAAACGATTGATCCAAAATCCTTCCTTGTAATCATGGAATCGAATGATGTAGTGGGTGAAGGATTTAAAGATGAGTAAATTGCGGTCAGCTTTTTCAGACAGCTAAGCAAATCATCCGTATCACTTGTTGGACACTTTGCATCAAAAATAGAATTTCTGATAATAAAAACCGGAGGCTCATGTGTCTTTTTACACAAGCCTCCGGTTTTTCTATAATCTGCCAAGCCAATACTTCGCTTTTATACACACTCTGATTCCCTGTCCTTTTTAAGTCCGGCTCTTCCTATGAATTCAGATCTTCTGTGATTGATTTAAGGTTCATGAAGTTTGTCAGATAATCTGCTGTACCAGTCTTCGCATCTGTTCCGGACATGTTAAATCCACCAAATGGATGCTGAAGTACAACTGCTGCTGTAGATTTTCTGTTAAAGTATAAGTTACCTACCTGGAATTCTACTTTTGCTCTCTGGATATTTTCACGTGTCTCACTGTATACAGATCCTGTCAGACCATATTCTGTCTGGTTTGCTACATCAAGTGCTTCATCAAAAGAATCTACTTTGATAACAGCAAGGACTGGTCCAAAGATTTCTTCATTGGCAATTCTTGCATCTCTCTTGATATCGCGGATTACAGTAGGATCAATATAATATCCTTCTGCGTCACTGTATGTACCACCGAATACAACATTTCCTTCTTTACGTCCGATCTCGATGTAATTGGTAATGCTGTTATAAGCGCCCTGGTTGATAACCGGTCCCATCGCTGCATTGCTTTCGCCCGATCCCTGGTTCGCCTTCAGTTCTGCTGCGCATTTTACAACTTCATCTACAAACTCATCATATACATCTGCCAGAACAATTGCTCTTGAGCATGCAGAGCATTTCTGTCCCTGGAATGTAAATGCAGAGCTTGCAACTCCATTTGCTGCTTTCTTGATGTCTGCTGTTGAATCTACGATAATTGCATTCTTTCCACCCATCTCAGCCACAACACGTTTGATCCATCTCTGTCCGTCAGCGATCTTGGCTGCATGTTCATTGATTCTGCATCCAACTGCTTTTGATCCTGTGAAGTTTACAAATCTTGTAAGCGGATGTTCTACGATGAAGTCACCAATCTCTGATCCTGATCCAGGAATGTAACTTACTACGTCAGCCGGAATACCGGCTTTCTGGCAGAGTTCTACGAATTTGTATGCAACGATCGGAGCGTCTGAAGATGGTTTGCAGCAGATCGTGTTACCGGTAACAACTGCAGATACGATCATTCCACCAAACAGTGAGAGTGGAAAGTTCCATGGAGAAACAGCCACACCTACACCGAGCGGGATGTAAACGCATTTTGTAAGTTCATCTGTAGGAACCAGCTCTTTTCCTTTTTCCAGATTCTGGATATGCATTACATAAGAATTGATAAAGTCAAGCTGTTCGCAAAGTTCTCCGTCAGCTTCTCCCCAGTTCTTTCCACTTTCAAGGACATTCCATGCATCCATGATGAAACGGTTCTCGATCAGAAGTGCTGCAAGTCTTCTTAATACACGTACTCTTTCTTCTACAGATGTCAGGCTCCATTTTTTGAATGCTTCGTAAGATGCCTTGATTGCCTCATCAGCCTGTTCTTTGCTGCATGAGCATGCATATCCGAGTACTTCCTTTGTAGCCGGTGATACAGAAGCGATCTTCTTTTCTGTCTCAACTTTTTTTCCACCGATGATCAGCGGGTAAACAGCACCTGCTTCTGCATGAGCCTGTTTGAATGCTTCTTCTATTTTCTTTTTATTTTCTTCCAATGTGAAATCAACTTCTACTGCGTTTTTAAATCCTGTAAGCATGTACTTATGTCCTCCTTGAACTATGGTCTATAAATTGTTTATTATTGTAACAGCAAATTTTCTCCACGTCAATATGTTAAAGTAAAAAAATGTATTTTCGTATACAATTATACCGTTTATATTTAACAAATAACTTGCATATTTTCGTTCTATTGACATTTTATCTCAATGGATATAAGATATTATCTAAATTGTTCTTTTTAGAACATTTTTATAAAAAAAACGGAGGTGTATAGATGAACATTACAGACCTACTTGTATTAATGCAGCGAATTGGTAAAATGCATGAACAGAAGTTGAAAGAATTATGCCGCCAGTATGATCTCTCGCTGATCGAGGCTAAGATCATTGCTTTCTTACATAATAACCCCACAAAAGATACCGCAGGTGATATCGCCGAGCTACGGATGCTCTCTAAAGGGAATGTATCCCAGGCAGTTGATCTTTTATGTCAGAAGGGGCTTCTTTCAAAAACAGCAGACCAGACGGATCGCAGGAAAACGCATCTTTCCCTGCTGCCATCATGCGAAAATGTTACCGGAGCAATCGACACGTTCCAGTCTGCTTTTTACCACAATCTGTTTGACGGATTTTCATTAGAAGAATTCCAGATGTTCGCCTCGCTGAATGAACGTCTGGCATCCAACGTAGCAACTATTTATCACAAAGGAGATTATTAGACATGAACAAAGACAAAGATTTTCTGGGTACTGAACCCGTCGGAAAGCTGATGTTCCGGCTGGCGCTTCCGACGATCACCGCACAGCTCATCAATATGCTGTACAACATTATTGACCGTATTTACATCGGACACATTCCTGGTAATGGGGCACTTGCCCTTACCGGAGTCGGCGTATGTATGCCACTGATTATGATCATTTCCGCTTTTGCCGCACTGGTTGGAGGCGGTGGTGCACCGCATGCTTCGATTGCAATGGGAAAAAATGATCTTAATACTGCAGAACATATTCTGGGTAACTGCTTTTTCCTGCAGATTCTGATTTCTATAATCCTGACAGTCATCCTGCTGTTTGGTAACCGTACTTTTCTTCTTGCCTTCGGTGCCAGTGAAAATACGATTGAATACGCTGTAAATTATATGAACATTTACGCTGTCGGCACTATTTTCGTCCAGCTTACCCTTGGCATGAATATGTTTATCACCACACAGGGTTTTGCCAAAACAGGTATGCTCTCTGTTCTGATCGGAGCAGTGATGAACATTGTTCTGGATCCGCTGTTTATCTTTGCATTCCATCTGGGTGTCAGAGGTGCTGCGCTTGCCACAATTCTGTCACAGGCAGTCTCCTGCATCTGGGTTCTTTCTTTCCTTTGCGGAAAAAAGACGATCCTGCACATCCGGAAAAAGAATCTCATCCTGAAACCGGAGATTATTCTTCCTTGTGTCGCTCTCGGGCTTGCCACATTTATCATGCAGGCTAGTGAGAGTATCATCTCTGTATGTTTCAACTCTTCTCTGCTGAAATACGGAGGAGATATCGCAGTTGGTGCCATGACAATCCTCACCAGTGTCATGCAGTTCGCAATGCTGCCACTGCAGGGTCTGGGACAGGGTGCCCAACCAGTCCTGAGCTATAATTACGGTGCAAAAAACAGAGATCGTGTAAAAAAAGCTTTCAGGCTTCTTTTAACAGCAAGCCTCTGTTATTCCACAATTCTGTGGGCATTTATTATGCTCTTCCCTCAGGTGTTTGCAGAAATGTTTACTTCCGATTCTGCACTGCTTGGTTTTACTAAATCAGCACTCCGGATTTACTGTGCCTGCCTGCTGCTTTTCGGAATCCAGATCGCATGCCAGATGGCATTTACATCATTCGGAAAAGCAAAGGCTTCGATTGCTGTCGCTGTTACACGTAAATTTATCCTGTTGCTGCCACTGATCTATCTGCTGCCGCATATTCTGACCGGGAACAAGACCAATGCAGTGTATATGGCTGAACCGATTGCAGACTTCCTGGCTGTATCCTTCACGACGGTTTTGTTTACGTTTCAATTCAGGAAAGTGTTGAAAGAACTTGAGGGGTAGTCGCAAGAGGGCATAAAAAATAATCCCTGGTAGCTGCTAAGTTGCACGAACCATTCCAACGAGCCTTTCAAAGCATCAATTGTGTCAGCAATGGCTTCCACAATTGATTAAGTCTCGTTTCCATCGTGCAAAGACGCATCTACCAGGGATTATTTTTTATTTACGTTATTGACTGAGTTTTACTTCTTTGACAGGATTTTGAACTGAAGCCGTAAATCATTGTTTTATATCTTCAAATGGATTTACACATTACCTCAATTAGGCTTCCTGACCATCGGCGATTTTGGATGTTTCTTTTTCTGGGAATAATAATGTGAAAATCTTTCTTACCAGTGGACCGGCGAAGCAGAGCTGCCAGAAGAATGCCATTGGGAAGTTGATTGCAGTGGTCTGGAACCAGACGGATATGAACTGGATTCCCGCATTCTTGAAGAGCAGGGTTGCTGCGAGGCTCATAAGTGGACACATTCCGATGATGGATACTACGGAAATGTCGATCACCAGGTGAAAGTTATTATCTCTTTCCAGATTAACAATGGAAAATGCTTTTTTCTTTGCAAATGGTCCGATCAGGAAAAAATCAAGAATGAATGCAATTGGTCCCATAATGACCAGCTCGTGGAATGCATTTAAAAATACCTGGTTATTCATTCCTCCTACGTTGAGAGCAATGTTGTAACAGATCATGGTATAAACCATCACGAACACCATGATAATTGTGAAAATAACGTCTTGAAATTTGTTTTTTGGCATAAAAATATCCTCCTTCATAATAAGCGTAACAGAAAATGTGTTGTTCGTTCATCATTCCGGAGGAATGTATCGTTTCCAATATAACCGAGATTCTATTCTTTTTTCTATATGGCATATGCCAGACAACGCCATATCAGCAAGGTTTATAATACCTCAACTCTTTAAAAACAGTCAAGTATTTTTTCAGATACATTGAATCATTTTTATCTCTTTTTTCCAAATAAAGAACTCCATACCGTCAGGACCGCTCCTGCAAAAAGAGCCAGATCCGAGAGATTAAAAGTGATATCCGAGAGTTTCCTGTTCTTTGTTTTCAGAGACAGATAATCGACCACATAACCTCTTTTGAAACGGTCATAAGTATTACCAACTGCTCCGCCCAGCATCAGCGATGTTCCAAGCTTTGCCAGTTTGCGTCCTGGTTCTTTCCAAAGAAGGTGCTCCCAGAAAAACAGGATTCCAAGTGCTGCCGCCGACATGCCCTTTACCAGCTTTGGTCTGGAATCCAAATGATTCATCATCAGACCTTTGTTGTGGACTTTGCGATAGATTCCTTTTCCCTTCCAAATCCGGCGTTCTTCCCCGTCTCTTACATTTTCTTCAGTATATTTTTTAATTCCAAGATCGCACCCGGCAACAAAAGCTCCGGTTAAAATGCTCAGGATTTCCATAATTATTCTCCTTTGATGCGCGCGATTTCCTGCTCGCATACCTCTGTCTGTTCTTCACGCTTTTCGATTGCTTCGCAGAGTGCGATAAAATCGGTATCTACCACTTCCCCCTGTTTGAAACGCTCATATACCAATCGTCCGATCTCTGTCATATCCCGCTCGCTGTCTCGCTTCAGACCATAGATCTCATTTTTCTTTTTCTGAATATCGATCGTATCTCCTGCCTTCTTTCCAAGATCATCCACGGTATCTGAAATCCGCTTTCCTATTGTATCAAAAAAATCACTCATTTACTTTTTCCCCTTTCGTATCTGCGTATTTTTCAGAACCGCCTGATCTGCTCAAAAGTACGGTAAAGGTTCAATGCTCCATATCCCCATTCCTGGTTCGGATAATTCATGTCTGTCTTCCGTGAAGCTCCCAATATCAGCAGATTCTTCATCTGTGATGCATCCAGATTCACTCCATGCCTATCCAGCCACTCCATAAAAAGTGCCAGTGCTCCGGAAGTGATCCCAACTGCTATACTGGAACCAGATCTTGCAACAAACTGCCCCCTTAAATTGATCCCTGTCACATTGATCCCCGGCGCAGCAAAATCCGGTTTGATTCTGTTATCTCTAGTATAACCTCTTCCCGAACTGACTGCAATGCTATTTTCCTTTCCATTATAGTACGCTGCACAGACCACCGCCCCGGTATCCCCTGGTTCCATCACCGTATATTCCGGATTTGCACGGATAAAATAGACATTTCCCGTCAGAAACTCTTCCATTGGAAGCCAGATATGAAAGATTCCATTCCCCAGCTCCAGTGTTTCCGGTATAATCTTCCAGATTCCGCTTCCCGGTCTTTCAAACTGAAAAAATGCCAGCTGCGCCCCGGTCGTCTCTACCAGAACCCGGTAATTAAATATTACCCTGGTCTGCTCGAATACAAACACATACTCTCCTATTCCCCGTTTGAGCGAGATCGGTCCTACTGTCTGTCCTGTTGGAGATGCGATAGAAAGAGCCAGAAGATTCGGAAGTTCTGTCCATAGTTCCATCACAAAACCTCTGGTATTATTCCCTACATTAATCTCGACCGGCAGATTATTTTCCTGTTCCAGAATTCCCAGATAATGATGCCTTTTATCTGCCTCGTTGCCACTTCCGGTCACAATCCCGATTCCTTCGCTCGCCGCTACATTTTGCAGATACTCTGACAGGATTGAATATCCTCCATGTCCTCCAAAGCTTGTTCCAACTGCCAGACAGATCACCAATGGTCTTTTCAGCTCTTCTTGTACCTTCTGCAGATAAAAAACCGCCGCTACCAAATCATTTTCCTGATAGCATCCGGCATCCCGGTCTACAAAATAGTACTCCCGTAAATATTCTTTTGCCTCTTTCAGCTTCACGATCACCATCTCTGCCTCCGGTGCTGCCCCGATAAACAGATTCTCCGGATTTGCTCCTCCGCATGCCACACTTGCAACAAAAGTGCCATGTCCGTCCGTATCAAATGACGGAACGGTTTCCTTGGGATTCTCACTTAGGATTGCCTGATTGATTTGTTCCTTCGTATATTCACTTCCATATCCGATTTCCCGTGGCGCTGTTCCACTTTGTTCTTCCTGATCCCAGATTCGCTGGATCCTGGTCGAACCATCCAGATTTCGGAAAATGGGATCCAGATAGTTGATCCCAGTATCAATGATCCCAACCAGAACTCCTTCACCACTCAGTTCCAGACCAGGTATATTCTGAACCGCAGCAATTCCCGCCTGCTGGATTGCTGCCATATCCAGTGTTGTATAACACTTCGGAACCATTGTATAAGGATAATCGGCAAGTGACTTTTTTCTGTCTTCACTCTGGTCAATATAAAAAAGCTCAAAACCGTATTTCAACGGTATCCGGCATCCGTTTTCCAAAGGAAAGTTTTTCCCAAGAGCACCGGTATCCCTCATCATAAAATCCCTGTATTCTTCTGACAGGATCTTTTCTTTACATTCTTCCTGTAGCATAAAAATCCCTCATATACTTTCTTTTGGAAAATATATGAGGGATTTTTCTTTCTTATTACTATGATACTGGACGGTTACGCATTTTGCACTCCATATCCATTCTTTATTCGGTACGTTTCTTTTCAATATCCTCGTAGAAGGAAGTCACTTCTTTTCCTTTTTCCAGGGTACTTACATTCGGACCGCTCTTGAATACGATTTTCAGAAGAATTGGTGTGATGATCGTTGTGATCACTACCACGATGATAACCGGTCCGAGGAAATTGCCGCCCAGCATACCGAGTGCTTCTCCCTTGCTGGCAACGATCAGCGCAACCTCACCACGGGAGATCATTCCGACACCGATTCGTGCACACTGATAATTCTTATATCCACACATCTTCGCACCAAGGGCACAGCCAACGATCTTTGTCAGGATCGCAACAATGGTAAGAACCACTGCAAAGCCTACAATTGCAGTACTCATCTTCGGAAGTTCTACCTTCAGCCCGATACTTGCGAAAAATACCGGTGAAAGCAGCATATAAGACATGGTATCAAATTTCTTCAACACGAAATCAGATTTACTTGTATTGGAAATGATCAGTCCGGCGATAAATGCACCGGTGATATCTGCAACACCGAAGAATTTCTCTGCCACATAAGCCATCAACAGACAGAATACAAATGCCATAATCGCATGACGTCTGAGTCCCTTTTCCGCCTGATCTGTCCACTTTTTAAATATCTTGTAAAAGATCAGTCCGATCACACCTGCAAATGCGAAGAATGCAACAATCTTCAGTAATACAACTGAAATCTTTACTGATTCATCTGCCATACTTGTTACCAGTGTCAGTGCAATGATACCAAGCACGTCATCAATGATCGCAGCTCCAAGAATCGCATTTCCGGATTTGGTTTTTAATTTACCAAGTTCTTTTAATGTCTCTACCGTAATACTTACGGAAGTTGCTGTCAGGATAACACCGATAAAGATATTCTGCAGAAATACGTTGCAGGATGCATCGGATGCGATCACATCCGGACGGTTAAAGAACATTGCAGTCGCATAACCGCCGATCAGTGGAACGATAACACCTATCAGTGCAATAACGAAGGATGCTTTTCCACTTGCCTTCAATTCCTGTATATCCGTTTCCAAACCTGCACAAAACATCAGCACGATAACACCGATCTCCGCAACGTTATGTATAAAGCTTGTCTCTGTCAAGATCCCAAGCATCGCCGGTCCAAGAAGAACTCCTGCAAGAAGTGCCCCTACAACCTGTGGCATCTGTACCTTTCTGGTCGCAAGACCAAGTGCTTTAGTACAAAGTAAAATAATTGCAAGATCCAGTAAATACTTATAAGTCTCCATTCTCTCTCACTCCTGTTTATATCTTGTTTTTTTAGACACATTGTCTAATGTACACCTTTTAATACAATTTTTCAACAAAAAAATACCCGTAAATCTTAAATTTACGGATATTTCCCATTCTATTTTTGTATGATCGCCATGTTTTTTTGATATATGAAGGTTATGATGTTGGGGCAAAAGGTATTTTGACCCCTTTGATACCAGATTGCTACGTGCTTTGCACCCTCGCAATCCTCAGGTTATTGTTATACTTAGTGATGCTCAAGCCTTGGTACAGACTGGCTTCTCAGCTCGATCAGCGGTCCTCCGGTTCCTTCGATATATGCCTCCGTGATCGTCACTTCCCCGATGCTGTCATCCTTCGGAATCTCATACATAATATCCAGCATGAATTCTTCAATGATCGCACGCAGTGCACGGGCTCCGGTATCCTTCTTCATTGCCTTTCTTGCGATCGCATGAAGTGCACCATCATCGAATTTCAGATTGACCTCATCCAGTGCCAGAAGCTTCTGATACTGCTTGAGGATCGCATTTTTCGGCTCTTTTAATATCTGAACCATCATCTCTTCATCCAGTCCCTGAAGCGTAAATACGATCGGGAGACGTCCCAGAAATTCCGGAATCATTCCGAAGTTACGCAGATCTTCTGTCGTCACCTTCTCCAGTATTTTCTTATCATGATCATATTTGTCTTTCAGATCCGCTCCAAACCCGATAGAAGAATTCTTCATCAGTCTTTCCTTGATGATCTGCTCAAGATCCGGGAACGCACCGCCACAGATAAAAAGAATATTCTTTGTATTGACTGTAGTGAGCGGAACCATCGCATTCTTACTATTGGCTCCTACCGGCACTTCCACTTCGCTGCCTTCTAACAGCTTTAACATTCCCTGCTGTACGGATTCTCCGCTGACATCTCTCTGGCTGGTATTCTTCTTCTTCGCAATCTTGTCGATCTCATCGATAAAGATAATTCCCTGTTCCGCCTTATCTACGTCGTTGTCCGCAGCTGCAAGGAGCTTTGATACTACACTTTCAATATCATCCCCTATGTAGCCGGCCTCGGTAAGAGAGGTCGCATCTGTAATTGCAAGCGGCACATCCAAAAGTTTTGCCAGTGTCTTTACCAGATACGTCTTTCCAGAGCCGGTAGGTCCGATCATCAGCATATTGGATTTCTCGATTTCAATCTCATCCATTGTATCCGTTGCCACTCTTTTATAATGATTGTATACAGCAACCGACATTACCTTCTTGGCGTATTCCTGTCCTACTACATATTCATCCAGTTTCGCTTTGATCTTATGCGGAGCAGGAATATCCTTGATATTCAGGATCGATTCTTTTTCTTCTTCCGGCTTTTTCTTTTTCACACGCTGGCTCTTCGGGATCTGTGCATCCATGTCTCCAAATCCCATCATCGGTCCCATGTTCATAAACTGGCTGTAATCCATCCCGCCAAAATTCATATTGTTCATTGCATCAAAGCTTTTTTGCATACAGTCCGGACACACGCAGATATTGTTCGGAAGATCGATCATCTTTCCGGTCACACTCTCCGGTCTGTGACAGATGAAGCAGACCTTTTCATAGCGATCTTCGTTATTTTCTTTTTTGTCTGTATTTTCTACCTCACCGGTTACTTTCTCAACTGTCTTGTCCTTCTGGTCATTTTCTGCCATTGGCTGGTCCTCCTTTTCTCGGTCGTATTCAGACAGATTCCTCTGTCCTTCTTATTCGATTTCCACCCCTGCAAGTTCTATAAACTCTTCCTCTGAAATGATCGGCACTCCAAGTTCTTTCGCCTTTCTGTTCTTGGAAGAAGCAGACTCTACATCATTGTTGATCAGATAATTTGTCTTCTTCGTTACAGATCCGGTCACTTTTCCACCCATCTTCTCAACCAGTTCTTTTACCTCATTCCGGTTTGCAAAATGATTCACGCTGCCAGTGACAACGAAACTCATACCTGCAAACTTCTGTTCTTCTGCCATCTCTTCCGGCTGGATCTCCAGTTCTCCGAGAAGGAGCTTAAATTCCTTTTTTCTTTCCTCTGATATAAAATATTTTACAAATGCCGCCGCAAGCACCGGACCTACCCCCTGGATATCACTCAGTTCTTCTTCAGATGCTCCTGTCATTTTTTCCACATCATTTTTAAAATGGCGGCAGATCAGTTTTGCATTTGCGAGACCGATTCCTGCAATCCCAAGTCCATATACCACTTTAGCAAGTGTTGTGCTTCTCGCCTTATCCACGCTTGCGATCAGGTTCGCATAGGATTTTTCTCCAAAGCCTTCCATCGTCTGAATTTCTTCCTGATAGGAATCCAGATGGAAGATATCTCTGTATTTGTGAATGAATCCTCTCGCAATAAATTTCTCCAGTGTCGCCTCAGAAAGCCCGTCAATATTGAGTGCATCCCTGCTGACAAACAATGCAAAGGATTTGATTCTTTTTGCCTGACACATCGGATTTGTGCAATACAACGACTTTGCATCATTCATCTGACGGATCTCCGTAGCTCCACCACAAACCGGACAGACTTTCGGGATCTCAATATTATCACTGCCGGTCAGATTCTTTGCAATCTGCGGAATGATCATATTCGCCTTATAGACTTCGATCGTATCCCCGATTCCCAGATGCAGCTCCTCCATAATACTTAAATTGTGTACACTTGCACGGCTTACCGTTGTTCCTTCCAGCTCTACCGGTTCAAAGATCGCTACCGGATTAATAAGCCCTGTTCTTGATGGACTCCATTCAATTTCCAGAAGGTGCGTCTCGCGGATCTCATCTGCCCATTTGAAAGCGAAAGAATCACGTGGGAATTTTGCCGTTCTCCCAAGCGACTGCCCATACGCAATGTCATCATATACAAGAACCAGACCATCTGACGGAAAATCATTTTCTACGATCTTTTCTGCAAAAAATGCAACCTTCTCATCCAGTTCTTCCCTTGTCACCAGATAATGCTCCACCACATCAAATCCCTGATGTTCCAGCCAGTCAAGCTGTTCTTTTCTGGAATTGTGGAAATCCACATTTTCTGCACGTACCAGGGTAAATGCATAGAATTTTACGTTTCTCTGTGCCGTGATCTTGTTGTTCAGCTGGCGGACAGAACCACTGCACAGATTCCGTGGATTTTTATATTTTGCATCCACGTCATCAATTTCTTCATTGATCCGCTCAAAATCTTTGTAACCGATCACCGCTTCCCCTCGCAGGATCAGTTCTCCTTTATACGGAATATGAAGCGGCACGTTTTTAAATACTTTCGCATTGTTGGTAATGACCTCACCGACTTCCCCATTTCCTCTTGTAACTGCCTTAAAAAGTTCGCCGTCACGATAGGTCAGAACGATCGTCAGACCATCCATCTTCCATGAGATCACAGCCATCTGGTCTCCGACAAATTCCTTCAGCCTTGCCACTTCTTTTGTCTTGTCAAGAGAAAGCATCGGTGACTCATGACGCTCTTTCGGAAGCTCACTTAATACTTCATATCCTACATTCACCGTCGGACTGGAAGCCATAACGGTTCCCAGCTCTTCTTCCAGACCTTTCAGTTCATCATACAGCGCATCATACTCATAATTGCTCATAATTTCCTGCGCATCCTGATAATAAGCTTTTCCGGCTTTATTCAGAAGCTCTACCAGCTCCTGCATCCTTTTCATCTTATCCATATCCAAATCCACACTTTTAATTATTGTTCCACGGTGTCGGCTCTGACTTTGAATCCCTGATCAGCTCATAGAGTTCATTCAGTTCCTGATCCGTAACCTTCCGGTATTCTCCCGGCTTTAAATTACCAAGTTCGATATTCATGATCCGCACTCTCCGCAGCTCCTTTACCTCGTAGCCAAGTGCCCCACACATCCGGCGGATCTGCCGGTTGAGTCCCTGTGTCAGAATGATCTTAAATTTATATTTTCCAAGCTTTTCTACCTGGCATGGTCTTGTAACAGTATCCAGGATCGGGACACCGCCTGCCATCTCCTTGAGAAATTCATCTGTCACGGGCTTATCAACTGTAACTTTATATTCTTTTTCATGTTTATTTGCCGCACGCATCATCCGGTTGATAATGTCGCCGTTGTTCGTCATCAGAAGCAGCCCTTCCGAATCCTTATCCAGACGTCCTACATAAGTAATCCGTACCGGATAGTTAAGGAAACGTACAATACTGTCTCTCTCCCGTCTTTCCTCAGTACAGACAATTCCACGCGGCTTATTGACCGCAAGCACGATCATCTCTTCCTGTCTGGATACCTGCTTTTTCCCAATCCGGACAACCTGCCACGGCTCTACCTTCATTCCGGTCTCTGCACGCACACCGTCAACCGTCACCTGTCCGGCTGCTATCAGTTTATCCGCTTCCCTTCTGGAACATACACCAGCTTCACTTAAATATTTGTTCAGCCGGACCGGTCCTTTATTTTCCGTGTCCAGAAACTGCTTTTCTATTTTATTTGCCATGTTTTTCTCCTGTTAATTCTCATCCAGTACCCCCGCCAGCATCCGATCTTCAATGAATGTATTGGCATTATACAGGAACAGCACATCATCAAACTGTTTATCTGACATCACAGAACTTAATTTACCGGTATAATAACGAGGGTCGATCACAACGATTTCCCGGTAATACGGAGCCAGAAGCGGAAGAAAACAGTTTGCATATGAATCTTTGAACACCAGAAGTCTGCGTTTTTCTGTCTGTGTTGACTGGATATCGATCATTGCATGATTTCCACCGAAGAATACGGAATATTGATCTCTCTCATCCAGTTTGGATGAATCATACATAGAAGCACTCTTTTTCTGTTCTTCCACATAATTGACTGCAACCTGTGGTGCATCCGCACTCTTTGGCAGATAAATATAGATTGGTTCCTTATAATCTGTCTCATATCCACTCTTTGCGGATAACGTTCCGTTAAAAGAATCCGATACCGCATAGGCTTTCATCTTAATTTCTTCACTCTTATCCAGTCCAAGCTGTGTCTTTGCTCCCTGGAATGCATACCATGCACCAAGAGAAGTCCAGTGATGATCCGTGTGATAATAAATTGCTTCATCCTTGTGAGCATCCAGTACTTTTTCTGCATCGATCCAGTCATAAGAATCTCCAAGTTCTGCCTTTACACGGCTGATCTGTCTGCTCTGACTGGCAGTCACCGCAAATGCCGGAAGCTTGTCCTCCATAACATTTGCCGCATTCGGAACCAGCATCATATGCATCTGGATATCCGGATAACGCTCTTTAAAATTCTTCATTGCATCCAGATTCTCTTTCAGATCACTTTCATCTGCCACAGCAACATCTTCCATCAGATAATGATCCTTTCCTTTGAAAACACCACCTTCTTCTGTCCTCCCCGCCACACTGTCCGCAAATGTCTTGATTCTTACCCAGGTATCTCTTCCTGCAAACTGATCCGATACATACTCCTCGTACTGCTCCATAAACCTTCCGGAAGCAATTCCGGAAAGAGAAATTTCCGGTTTCTGCGCCAGCATACGCATTTCTTTTTCTGACATCTGCCTGTCTTTATGCATAAGGTTTACTCCGCAGCTGAGAATAAGGACTCCCAGAAATAAAAACGCACATACTGCCTGGATCTGTTTTTTCCCTCCTGGCAGAAAATACTTTGTTCTGTTTTTTTGTTTATTATTCTTTCCTTCTACCATTGTCTTTCCTTAAAATCTAAAATATAAAAATGGATTGTAACTTTCTGTCACCAGATATGCCACACACAGCACAAACAGTCCTGTCATCAGGCAGCCTGCCAGAACCGTATGCGGTCTTTCCTCATTAAATACCAGCCGCTTTCCGAGCAGATGCATAAACGGTGTACTTCCTATGATCCCTGCCACCCAGAAGAGCCAGTTTCGCATGATCAGGTACAATGCCTGGCTGTCCATAAATCCGGTTGCACCCTGTCCGAACATATTGCCGATCCAGGTAAGTGCGCTTCCGAGTGTCGGGCTGAAGAACAGTACCCAGCCGAGCATGACCAGAATCATTGTGTAAAGTGTCTGGACTGCCTCCGGCAGCTTTGCAAGTATTTTTCCTGTAAAATATTTTTCAGTAATGAGGATCACTCCGTAGAAGAGCCCCCATACTACAAAGTTCCAGCTTGCCCCATGCCAGAGACCGGTCAGGAACCATACGATCAGAAGATTCAGTAAATGCCGCGGAACCGTTACCCTGTTTCCTCCAAGCGGAATATACACATACTCGCGGAACCATGATCCCAGAGAAATATGCCATCTTCTCCAGAACTCGGTAACACTTTTGGAAATATACGGATAATTGAAGTTCTGCATAAACTCAAATCCGAACATCTTTCCAAGTCCGACTGCCATGTCCGAATAACCGCTGAAATCGAAATAAATCTGGAAAGTGTAGGCAAGACATCCAAGCCATGCAGTCACTACTGACATTCCATCCATCGCCGCGATATTTTCATAAATCGAACCAATCGTATTCGCCAAAAGCACCTTCTTTGCCAGTCCCATCACAAAGAACCAGGCACCGTATCCAAACTTCGTCAGTGATTCCTTTCTTTCACGCAGTTGTCTCTCCACATCTGCATACTGTACGATCGGACCTGCGATCAGCTGTGGGAACATTGTAACATAGGTTCCGAAATCAATCAGATTTACCTGTACGTCTACATTTCCCCTATATACATCAATGATGTAAGACAATGTCTGGAAAGTATAGAAAGAAATTCCGATTGGGAGCTCCAGTTTTCTATATGGAATATAGAACGGAAGGATCGCATTTAAATTTGTCACGATAAATCCGTAATATTTGAAAAATCCAAGAATAAACAGGTTTACAACGATCGTAAAGATCAGACTGCGCACCTGCGATTTTCTTCCTGCTTTTAATGCAATGTCCATTCCGCAAAAATAATTGAACAGAATGGAAATCAGCATCAGGAAGATATAGACCGGCTCTCCCCACGCATAAAATATGAGGGAAGCGATCAAAAGTACCACATTTTTTACCTTACGCGGCACCAAATAATATACCAACAGTGTAATTGGCAAAAATGTAAACAAAAATACCAGACTACTAAATAACATAACTTTTTCGTTTCCTTTTATCTACTTCAGGCTCTTTGTAAACGCCTTTTCTACAGTTTCAGCTTTTGGTGAAATAACAAAAAGCACATATGTACCTTTCGTCTTAATGATCGAAGCATCCAGAAGCTTTACCTGCTCGGCCCCATATCCTTCAAAATTATCGAGCTGTGTCTTTTTTCGCTGTTCTGCGGCTTTCTCAACTGCCTCAGCCTCATTCTCGTCCTTTGTTTTCACCAGAAGGAGCTCGTTGACTCCCATTGTTTCATTCGTATAATACAGTGTTATATCTTCATAATCCTTTGGATTGATCCCATAGAATCTCTTGATCTCCTGGGTTCCGGCAAGTGTCATGTTCTTGTCATCTGCCGCATCCACAACCGCTTTCTGTACATCTGCAAACGGTGTATCGCTGTCTCCCTTAGACTGAAAGATCAGACCGATATAGATAAGCAAAATAATTACCATCCCAGCTCTGATATTACGCAGAACTGTAAATTCCCCTTTTTTCTTTGTCATATTCCGGCCACCTCCGCCATATGTTCTGCCCAGATTGGATAATACTCCGCCTTCATATGCTCGCCATCCTGCTCATAATACTCATCTTTTACGATCTCTGTATTATCGATAAATGTAATTCCTTCTTCATCACACATTGCTTTAAGTGCGGTATTATAATCCGGAATCTTGGCATAAACCGGCTCTTCTTCTTCTTTTTGAGCGGAAACAGGAAGAACACAGTTGATATAGAGCACTGCATCGGGCATCTGCTCACGCACATTTGCAAGTACCGCTTTGTATTTTTCAATAAATGCATCTGTATCTCCATCTGTTCCGGAAATGTCATTCAGTCCAAGTGCCAGAAAGAGGACTTCCGGCTTTAACTCTGCTGCTGTCCTGATCAGATCACCGGTCTGATCAAGGTGCATTCCTTTTTCCGCTACAACCTTAGAAGTATCAAGCACATCATATACGGTAAAACCGGTTGTGATCGAATCTCCGAGAATCACCGCATGCGCAAATTTTTCGGACAACGGACGGTTCTGCCAGTCCTCTGTCGCCTGTTTTTCTTCTTTCTCAATATTTGAAATTTTGGTCTCCACCTCAGATACATCTGCTTTTTCAAGCTTCTTGATTGCTTTTACTCCTGCTGATGTATTCACCTTATCTGTTCCAAGATGCGAAAGACCAATACTTACGATTACAGTCAGTACAACAACCGTTCCTGCAATTTCCATCAGAATTTTTTTTCTTCTTTCTTCTGCCTGATTTTCTTTCTCCATCGTTCTTTTCTTCATGCTATGCATCCTATCTTTTATTAAAATATGAGTTTCATTTTCATTGAATCATGTGATAAATACTCTAACCTATTCATTTTACTTTCTTCTATTATAAAAGTCAAATCTTTAATAATGCCAAAATCACCAAATGTGCAGGGTAAAACACGTAAAAAAAATACTTTTTCACAAGAAAATGTTTCTGTGATTTTTTTCCGTTATAAAATACCAAAACACAGCCTCCCGCTGCCAGTACTGCAATCATTGCCCCTGCTCCAGCTGCGATTCCTGCAACTCCCGGAAGTTCTGCTGTCACCGTAATCCCCAGAACAAGTGCTGCAATAAAAAAAGCCTTTTTCCGGCGCTTTGGATCCTCTCCTGCCCGGTAAAACCAAAGCGTATACAATGGAGCCAGAATTGCCCAGTCACAAATACTGCTTACTGCTATAATTCCCAATACAACCAGACTTTTCTTTCCCGGATCTGATATTTTTTCCTCTGCGATCATCAGACACAGGCACAGAAAAAGTGTAAATATCATATTTAAAGTATACCACGGTGCCAGATGATTCCGCGCAAATGCCAGATAATACGGAAGCTGTGAAATGACAGCAAAGATCAGCAGTCTTCCGGCATATTTTTTTACTGACCTTGTATAACGGTATCCTTCAACCAGAAACCAGCACATGACCGGTGCTGTAAAATAACCGATATCCTTTAGTGCTTCGCAGGCAAAGGTTCCTGGTTGCAGAAATATATTTGCAACGTGATTGAGCAGCATAGTAAACACTGCAATGTATTTGATCTGATCCCGGTTTAATTCTATTTTCATCTTGTTATCCATCCTTTTTCTTTTCCGTATTGTATCAAATTCTTATGCATATCTCAAGATTTATGCTATACTGATACTATTACACTGATGACGGGAGGAAGTCTATGCTTATTTTTTCTCTGGATACAAAAAAATGCATGAACGCACTTTTACTGCATCCTGCATTTGATTCCTTTTTATTTATTGAAGGAGATATCACAACTTTTAATACCTTTCAATTTAACGGACGACTGAAAAAAGATTTCTTCAGTGCTGAAGAAAAAGAAGCTCTGGATGACCGGGAATATGCTCTCTGGAAGGAACTTCGCGAGTTTTGTCTTTCTCTGATCAAAGGAAAGCGTACTCCGCTGGGATTTCATTTTGTTCTTTCTATGTCAGCACCAAATATTGCACGGCTTCTCGAACAGGAACATCTTTCATTTGCTCCGGCAGATGTGCAGGGACTGTACCTGAATTTTAAATATGACGGGACAAAACTTAGCTGTACGACAGGAACATCTATGAACCTGTTCACGCTGGACAAATCACTGGAGCAGGCATGGGACAAGATGGCGCAGCGGATTTTTGCAAAGTACGAGATTCCGTTTGAAGTTGAGTAAAATTTTGAAAATAGTGATGAGACAAAGAGCATAAAATACTGTATGCGGTATTTTATGCTCTTTGTCTTTCTACCTCGTTGGCAAAATTCTTACACAATACCTCAACTCGGAATTGCAAGAGGACGGTCGGCGGGTTCCGGAAAATCCGGAACCTTGGACCTGGTTCTGGGTAAATTCAGATATATGTTCCGTTTCTTATACGTGGGTAATGATTCCTGTCAGTAATTCCTGGAATTGCTCAGCCACCCGGTCGGCGGTTTGTTGAACTTCCTGGTGGTTCAAATGTTGTGATGTCATGCCGGCGGCGAGGTTGGTGATACAGGAGATGCCACAGACTTCGATTCCCATGTGGCGGGCAGCGATCGTCTCGCAGGCGGTGCTCATGCCTACGGCATCAGCCCCACAGGTGCGGTACATACGGATTTCTGCCGGAGTTTCATAAGATGGACCGGTAAGCTGAAGGTATACACCTTCTTTCAGAGGAATGCCGAGTTTTTGGGCTTCTTTCTTTATGATCTGCTGCATCCGTTTACTATAGGCTTCACTCATATCCGGAAAACGGGTTCCAAGTTCTTCGACATTGGCACCGATCAGTGGATTAGGGATTCCACTCATAATCTGGTCTGTGATGAGCATGAGATCGCCCGGATGGAATCCGGTATTGATTCCGCCTGATGCATTGGTAAGAATCAGCTTCTTTGCGCCTAACATTCCCATCAGCCGCACCGGAAGCACCACATCTGTTACCGGATACCCTTCATAATAATGCACACGTCCCTGCATGATCACAACCGGAACTTCTTTTACATAACCAAATACAAATTGTCCTTTATGTCCCACAACTGTCGACACCGGAAAACCTTCAATTTCTGTATATGGAATGATCTGTTCTATCTTGATTTTTGATGCGTATTCGCCAAGACCGGAGCCCAGAATCACTGCCACTTCCGGTTTAAAATTCGTTTTTTGGAGAATGCTTTTCCGGCATATTTCCAGCTTTTCATAAATTTCATTGCTCATACAGAATTCCTCTTTTCTATTATTTTTCAGAGTCAATCCTCTCTGTTTGTAGTTTCTTTATTTCAGCATTTTGCAAATTTTATCTTTTATAGAATCATCGGCAAATGCAGTATCAATTGCATTTTTCATCATCTGAAGGATTTCTTCGTCCCGAATTCCATAATTTTTCTGAATAAATTCCAGTTCTTTCGTAAGGCTGGTGTTACTCACCGTTCGGTTATCTGTGTTGACCGATACTTTTAAGCCTGCATCCAGAAATTCCCGCATCGGATATTCCGCCATGCTGTTTACAGATTTGGTCTGTAAATTGCTGATCGGACACATCTCGATACCAATACCTGCTTTTTTTGCCATTTTCCGGATCTCCTGGTTGCCACGCATCGCGATCCCATGCCCGATCCTTCCAGCTCCCACGTTTATCGAATCTATGACATTCTGTGGATTTCCACATTCTCCGGCATGGAGTGTAAATGGCATTCCCATCTTCTTTGTCTCTGTAAAAATATCCATAAATTCAGACATCGGATACAATGCTTCTGCTCCTGCAAGATCTGCTGCACAAACTCCGGATCCCAGATATTCTCTTGCCGTCTTGATCATCCGCATATTATCCTCAGTGCTGTGATGCCGCATTGCACAGACGATCACACCATACTCGATTCCAAAATCTTTTTTCCCCTGCTCCATTCCGCTGATTACTGCTTCGATCACCTTCCGGCTGTCCATCTTTTTTGTCTCTGACAGAAGTGGAGCAAAACGGATCTCCGCATAACAGACATTTTCTTCGTTCATCTGGGAGAGCAGATCATACGCAGCTCCGGAAAGTCCCTCTTCATCCATAATACATCTGCCGGGAAGGTCAAATTTTTCCAGATATTCATTCAGACTTGTACAGTTTTCTGAAACACTGAGTTCTTCAGGTCTTACAGTTCTTCCAAGCCTTTTTTCAATAAATGATCTGCTAAGAGAACCGTCCAGATGACAGTGAAGTTCAATCTTCGATAATTCTTTCAAGGTTTCCTGTGTCATTTTTCATTCCTTCTCTTTTTCCTTTTCTTCAAAAATCTTCTTTTGGAGTCTGAGTCCTTTCTCATTCTGTAAGATTGGATGGTCCGAAACCTTTTGGCAACATTTCTTTCAAGGTATAGATATCATATTGCTTTGCATCTATTGCAAGAATGATCTGAAATGTCTCCGGATCGCAGAATTCCATCATGACCTGCCTGCATACTCCGCACGGCGGTGCATACTCTGTCACAACACCGCCCTTTCCCCCTACAATACAGATTGCATCAAATTCTTTTACTCCTTCGCTGACTGCCTTGAAAAATGCGGTACGCTCCGCACAGTTTGTCGGTGTATAAGCCGCATTTTCAATATTGCATCCCGTATATATCCGTCCATTCTTTCCAAGCAGCGCAGCTCCCACTTTAAAGTCAGAATAAGGGGTATAAGAATATGCAAGCTGAGAAAGCGCGATTTCTATCATTTTTTTAATTTGTTCTTTTTTCATTCTCTTTTTTCCTGCTTTTTCTTGCTAAATAAGTTCATTCAGAATCGAATGCCCGATCGTTCCTTCCGGCATTTTTACACCAAAATTATCTGTGACCGTTGCCCCGATCACTGCAAAGGTATTTTTCTCCATAATCACGCCACCCTCATCCATCTTTTTGGAATACGCCAAAAACGGTACATATTCCCGTGTATGATCGGTTCCTGTGTAGGTCGGATCGTTTCCATGATCGGCGGTAATAATAAGAAGATCATCCTCCCGCAGATCATCCAGCAAAATTCCAAGATTTTTATCAAATCTCTCAATCTCATGTCCGTAGCCAACCGGATCGCGCCGGTGTCCCCACTGTGCATCAAAATCAACCAGATTTACAAAGCACAGTCCGTCAAAATCTTTTTTGCAAATCTCAATGGTCTGCTCCATTCCATGCACGGAGCTGTTGGAATGATACGATTCTGTGATTCCTTCCCCGCAAAAGATATCATGGATCTTTCCGACTGCGATCACATCCTTTCCCGCATCTTTCAGTGCATCAAGTGCAGTCTTTCCGGTCGGCTCAAGTGCATAATCCCTGCGGTTGCTGGTTCTTTTAAATTCACCTTTTTTCTTTCCTACATACGGTCTTGCAATGACTCGTCCCACGCGCCATTCATCCTTCATCGTGATCTCTCTTGCGATCTCACAACACCGGTACAGATTTGCCAGATCAAATGTCTCTTCATTTCCACAAATCTGCAATACAGAATCCGCAGAGGTATAGACAATCATTGCACCTGTTTCAATTTCTTCTTCCCCAAGTTCTTCAATGATCTTTGTTCCGCTCTCACTACGGTTTCCAATCACTTTTTTCCCACAACGTTTTTCCAGTTCTGCGATCAGTTCCGGTGGAAATCCATGTTCGGTAAAGGTTTTAAATGGTTTTTCTGTATAAATTCCCATCATTTCCCAGTGTCCGGTCATCGTATCTTTTCCGTTACTCGCCTCTTTCAGCCTGGTAATTTTTCCAACCGGATTCTCGATTCCATACATCTTTCCTCCGGTATGCAGATTCAGCATACCAAGCTTCTGAAGATTTGGAATCTCCAGTGTTCCCATTCTGTCTAAAATATGACCAAATGTATCTACATCCCTGTCACCGAATTTCTCAGAATCAGGCATTGCGCCAATTCCGAGCGAATCCAGAACGATCACAAAGATTCGTTTATATATTGTTTCTTTCATTTACCGCTCCTCTTTGATCAACTTTCTGATGGCTTCCACTGCCACCTGTACTGCCATATCTGTATCATGTACTACCGGATTTTCAAGTCCCAGTTTTTCTCTTTCCTGATTTGCCATTACAAGGAAACACGCACCCACGCGTACATGAAGCTTTGCTGCCACAATGTAAAGTGCTGCCGTCTCCATCTCTGATGCCAGACATCCCAGTTTCTTCCAGGCTTCCCATTTATTGATCAGTTCATAACCTGCCGGCATCATCTCCGGCTCATGCTGTCCGTAAAATGCATCTTTTGACTGTACCACTCCGGTATAAAATTCACAGTCCTTTTCCTTCGCAGCACTGACCAGTGCGTTCACCACCATAAGGTCTGCCACTGCCGGATATTCGATCGGCGCATATTCTTTGCTAGTCCCTTCCATTCTGACGGCACCCGTAGCAACTACTATATCCCCACTTTTTACTTCCGGCTGTATCCCACCGCAGGTTCCAATCCGTACAAACGTATCAGCTCCACATCTGGCTAATTCTTCCATCGCAATTGCTGCTGATGGTCCCCCAATTCCGGTAGATGTGACACTTACCTTTACGCCATCTAAAGTTCCTGTATAAGTGATAAATTCCCGGTTATCCGCAATCATCACCGGATCTTCAAAATACTGTGCTATTTTTTTGCAGCGTTTTGGATCTCCCGGGAGAATGACATAACGGCCGACTTCCCCGTTGGCCACCTGAATATGATATTGTCTGCTTATATCCTTTGAATAATTCTTCATCGTATCCACCGCCTCTCTTTTGTTATATTATACTATAAAAGACCAGGAAGTTCACCAACACTTTGTGAAAAGTATTTCCAAATACAGCAAAAAAGCCTGACCATTCAGACCTTTTCGCATAAGCGAAAATGGGAATCTGAATGGTTCAGGCTTTTCCGGGTATCTACAGCAAGATTATTTTGCCAATTTCATCATAATTTCATTACTGCGTTTCACAAATTCTGTCATCTCTTCCGGGCTGAGTGGCTTGTGTGCCAGCATTGCCAGGTCATATAACTGATGGCAGAACATTTCTGTATTTTCGCCATCTTTATGTGCTACAACATATTCTACCAGCGGATGATTTGCATTCAGGATCAGGGTTGCATTGGTTCCGAACATAGACGGATCCATGCCTGACATTCCATACATCTTCATCATTTCCTGCATACGGCGTGATTCTTCGGAAAGTGTAATCATAGATGCCACATTTTCATCTTTCATCTTTTCCACTTTTACTTCCAGTTTGTCATTGCCAAGTGCTTTGCGGAAGATTTCGACCAGACTGTCAGTTTTTTCTTTGAATGCTTCTTTTTCTTCTTCAGATACATCTTCTTTGAAGTGATCAGTCAGATCTGCATCGATTCTCTGGAACTTGATATGTTCGTTCTTCTGCTCCATCTGTGTAATAAATGGAGAATCAATATTATGTGACAAGATCACTGCGTCCAGTCCCTCTTTTTTGAACATATTGATATACTGGCTCTGCTGCTGTTCATCTGTTACATAGTAGATTGTTGTCTTCTCTGTTTCTTTCTTTTCTGCTGACTGCTCTGCATTTTCACCCTCAGTCTTTTCCTCCGGTTCTGCTTTTCCGCCATTTTTTTCGATGCATTCTTTGAGTGTCATATACTTGTGATCCAGGTTCTTGAACAGAACATAATCGCTCATCTTCTCGCAGAATTTTTCATCTTTCAGGCAGCCGAATTTGATAAATGGGCTGATGTCATCCCAGTATTTCTCATAGTTTTCTTTATCTGTCTTGCACATTCCTGAAAGCTTGTCAGCAACTTTCTTGGAAATGTATTCGGAGATCTTCTGTACGAATCCATCATTCTGCAGTGCGCTTCGTGATACGTTAAGCGGCAGATCCGGACAATCAATGACTCCTTTTAATACCATCAGGAATTCCGGAATAACTTCTTTGATATTGTCTGCGATAAATACCTGATTGTTGTACAATTTGATGGTTCCTTCAATGGAATCGTATTCGGTATTGATCTTAGGGAAGTACAGGATACCCTTTAAGTTGAATGGATAATCCATGTTCAGATGAATCCAGAACAGAGGTTCTTTGTAATCCATAAATACTTTCCGGTAGAAATCAATATAATCTTCTTTGCTGCATTCGTTTGGATGCTTTGTCCACAGCGGCGCCGGATCACTGATCGATACCGGGCGTTTCACGATCTTTGCTTTGTCGGATGCCGGTGAAACTTCAACCATTTCTTTTTCACCGTTCTCATTTTCTTTTTCTTCCATCTTGGCGTCTTCATGGATATGTTCAACAACCGTATCGGTATCCAGGACTTCATCCTCCGGGATCGTCTCATATTCCGGTTCTGCATTTGCTTTGGATACAAAAATCTCTACCGGCATGAATGAACAGTATTTCTCAAGGACTTCGCGGATTCTGTATTCATTTGAAAATTCTACACAATCTTCGTTCAGGAATAAGGTGATTTCAGAACCAACTTCCTCTTTATCCCCTTCTTCCATCTCATACTCTGTACCGCCTTCACTTACCCAGTGTACCGGTTTTGCACCTTCTTTATAAGAAAGGGTATCAATATGAACTTCATCAGCTACCATGAAGGCAGAGTAGAATCCAAGACCAAAGTGTCCGATCATATCGTCCTCTGTTGTCTTATCTTTGTATTTGTTCAGGAATTCGGTTGCTCCTGAAAATGCGATCTGTGTGATATATTCTTCTACTTCATCAGCAGTCATACCAAGACCATTATCGATGAATTTCAAAGTCTTCTCTTCCGGGTTTACAATAACCTGGATCTTTCCTTTATAATCATCCGGAAGTGTATATTCTCCCATCATGTCCAGCTTCTTTAATTTTGTGATCGCGTCGCATCCATTGGATACAAGCTCTCTTGCAAAAATATCATGATCGGAATATACCCATTTCTTAATAATCGGGAAAATATTTTCGCTGCTGATTGAAAGACTACCTTTTTTTGCTGCCATTTTTATCACTCCTAAATTTCATATTCTATCTTTTTACGGTTTCAAATACCGTATTTTTCTGTCTATGAAATATCTTAATACCCTGATTTCTAAATGTCAATAGAAAATTAGCACTCTTTTGGCAAGAGTGCTAATAATTCTGTGAAGAATATAAACTTTCTGTGAAATATATTTTCCGATTCTTTGTGTACCGTCTATAAGAAATCTTTGACATACACTTGCAAAAGCTTTTACTCCACGCTCTTCAAAGATTCCACCATATCGATCTTCTTCAGCTTGTAGAACATTACCCAGTTTACAAATAAAGAAAATGCTACAGTAAACAAGAAACTGTACAGATAACTCTGCCAGTGTATCTGACGTCCGAACATCGCCTCTTCCACTTCGACCGTCAGGATGATATACCGGTGAAGCAGATTACCAAGCACCATACCAACAACCGATCCAATGATCGTCAGCAGGATATTCTCTCTGTATACATAAGAGGCAACCTCTCCGTCGTAGAATCCCAGAACCTTCAAGGTTGCAAGCTCTCTCTGACGCTCGGTGATGTTGATATTGTTCAGATTGTACAGTACCACAAATGCCAGCATTCCGGCAGATACGATCAGTACCACGATGACCAGATTCAGGCTTCGCAGCATGTCATCCAGCCTTCCTTCAATACTGCTGGTATAACTTACATTCAGTACTCCATCCATCGACAGAAGCTTTGTTCCGATCTTCTCGATCTGATCATCCTTTCCGTCCTTTACACTGTAGATGATCGTGTTATATTCTGCCGGTACACCATATAATTCCTCGTATTTTTCCGGTGACAGATACAGGTAATGGCTCATATAGTTCTCGCAGATGGCGCCAACCGTCACCGTCTGGTCTCCCCTGTCCTCGTCCTCGATCGTAAGCTCATCTCCCACCTTTACATTCAGAAGGGATGCCATTTTCTCAGTCAGAATCACTTCGTCTTTTTTCAGTGAATAAACCTCGTCCTTATTGGTCCTGCTGTGGAAGCTTAAAAAGTCCTCAATCTTTTCATTATCCGATGGCACCATCAGATAAAGTGTCTTTTTACCGGATGCAGATTTTACATCGGTCTTCTGCATCCGCGCTTCGATCGTCTCTTTTATATCTGCATTCTGATCCAGATAATCATGGAGCTGTTGTCTGTTCTCTTCGGATATGTCGTCACTCATGTAGGTTGCCGCATCATAGAACTGCACCTTCTCATACTGCAGGCTGACGATCTCATAGATACAGTCCTTCAGTCCGAATCCGACTACCATCAGTGCCATACAGCCTCCGATTCCGAAAATGGTCATAAAGAATCGCTTCTTATACCGGATCAGATTCCGCACGGTCGATTTCCATGTAAAATTCAGATGCTTCCAGATAATTCCGATCCGCTCCAGAAGAATCCGCTTCCCCTGCTTCGGCGCTGCCGGACGCATCAGCTCTGCCGGTTCTGCTGCCAGCTCTTTGTAGCAGGATGCGATCGTAGCGATCAGTGTGCAGGCAACTGCGATTCCCGAAGCCTGGAGTGCATAGCTCATATGGTACGGTACCAGGATCGCCGGCAGATGCTTATACAGAATCATATAAGCATAAATAATGATAAACGGCAGGATCTTTTCCCCGGCCAGTACTCCGAAAATACTTCCGCCAAGCGTTGCAATCAGAGCATAACCAATGTATTTCCCTGCAATTGCAGCTTTTCCGTAACCGAGTGCCTTCATCGTTCCGATCTGGACTCTCTGCTCCTCTACCATTCGTGTCATCGTCGTCAGACTGATCAGTGCTGCCACCAGGAAGAAGAGTACCGGAAATACTTTTCCAATAGAACGCATGCGGTCTGCATTATCTCCGTATCCTTGATATTCCGTCAGTGCATCCTCTCTCGTCTGCACATACCACTTCGGATTTTCGATTTTTTTGATCTCAGCCTTTGCGTCTGCAATCTGCTGCTTTGCATCCGTCAGCTGCTTCTCTCCATCTGTAATCTTTGCCTGTCCGTCCGTGATCTGTTCTTCCGCTTCTTTTGCTGCCTGCTCATATTCACTCCGGCCATCCGCAAGCTCCTGTTCACCGGATGCAAGTTGTGCTTTACTCGCATTTAAAGTGTCCTCTTTTTCATTCAGAAGTGCCCATGCAGACAGGATCTGTGCTTTTCCGTCCGTAATCTGAGATTTTGTGCTGTCAAGCTGGGATCTGGCTGCTGCGATCTGACTCTTGCCGTCTGTAATCTGTCTGCCTGCACTTAACAGCTCTTCTTCCTGTGCGGCAAGTGTCTGCTCCTGCTGAAGAAGTGCTTTCTCTTTTGCATCCAGATCTGCTTTTTGCTTAGTCAGGCTGGTAATCTGTGCTTCCAGGTCTGCTTCTGTGGCAAAACCTGCCTGATTCATCTGCACTAGCAAGCCCTTCTTTTTATCTTCAAGTTGTGCTTTCTGCTCCTGTATACCAGCAAGCTTTGCTTCCAGTCCCTGTCGGACTCCACTCCAGCTTTCCAGATATACTCGCTGCTCTGGCGTTCTATCAGGCTCTGAGATCTTTGTGTATTCCTGATATAATGTATCTCCGTCATTTATCTGCTTCTGCAATTCCGCAATCCCCGAATCACACTGGCTGATTTCATCTTCAATCCCAGCCAGTCCGTCTTTCAGCTGATTAAGCGGTGCAAGTCCCTCGTCCAACCGTTTCTTCCCATCCGCGATCTGTGACTTTCCTGCTGGAATCTGTTCCTTCCCCGCCGTAATGATCGGCATATATTTCGAGTAATTGCTCAGATAAACCTGTTCCGCATCTGCAAGCTCCTGTTCTTTCTGATCCAGCTGTGTTTTTCCGGATTCATACTGTGCCTCCACCGAATCAAGCTGTGCCTGCTTATCATTCAGCTGCGCTTTTGCATCGGCAAGCTGTGTCTCGCCGTCTGCAATCTGCTGCTTTGCATCCGCAAGCTCTGCTTCTCCATCCGTAAGCTGCTGCTTTGCTTTTTCCAGTTCTTCGGCTGCCTTGCTTTTCCCACTCTCCAGCTCTTTTTTCGCATCCTCCAGTTCCTGCGATTTTTCATTCACTGTCTTCTCTGAATCAGCAAGCTTTTCATTTGCCTCATCTACGATTTCCTGTTTGCGGACTGCACAGCGTTCTTCTTCGATTGCACTCACGGCTTCCTTTGCTGCATCCGACAGATTATTGTATTCATCAGTAAATGCCGTTTTCTCTTCTGCACCGCTCACCTTCACATAAGCTTCCGTATAAACATCCATGTCAAAAGAAGCTTTATCCACTACAACAAATCCACTGATCTCTCCGGTTCCAATCGTACTGCTTCCTCTTCCAAATGAAATATACAACGGACTGTTCCCAATCCCGACAATCTTATATGTATCTGTAACCAGCGAATCCGTCAATGCCTCTCCATCGCCGGAATGGAAAGTTACCGTGTCGCCAACCTTCAGGTCTGTATAGCTCAGAAAATCTTCATCCACCAGACATTCTCCGGCTTTTTCCGGCAGCCTGCCTTCCACAAGCGAAACCTGATCAAAATTCTTCTGCATGCTCAGCATATGGACAACCTTTTCATTGTCTCCAACCGGGCAAAGCACGTCTTTGCTGTATCCGCCTTCTACAGCTTCAATTCCCGATACCTTTCCAATTGCTTTGATATCCGCTTTGGTAAGTCCCATGGTTCCCATTACCTTCAGATCCATCAGCTTTGAATCATCGAAATACTGATCTGCAGTAAACCGCATACTTGGCTCTGATGCACGGATTCCCGAATAAAATGCGACACCCAATGCTACGATAAAAAAGATTGATACAAACCGTCCCATCGTCTTTTTTATTTCTATTATAAAATCTTTGCGTAAAACATTTTTCTTCATCGGTCTTTACGTCCACCTACCATTCAATCGTCTCTACCGGAACCGGTCTTTCATTCAGCTTCATGCTTCCGACTTTTCCATTCTTCATTTTAATTACACGATCTGCCATCGGCGTGATCGCTGAATTGTGTGTGATCAGGATCACTGTCATCCCTCGTTCACGACACATATCCTGTAAAAGCTTTAATATTGCCTTACCGGTATTGTAATCCAACGCCCCTGTCGGCTCATCACACAAAAGAAGCTTCGGGTTCTTTGCCAGTGCACGCGCAATCGATACCCTCTGCTGCTCCCCACCTGAAAGCTGTGCCGGGAAATTCTTCATACGATCTGCCAGTCCCACTTCCCTAAGAACCATCTCCGCATCCAACGGATCCTTACAGATCTGCAGTGCCAACTCTACATTTTCAAGCGCCGTCAGGTTCGGAATCAAGTTGTAAAACTGGAATACAAATCCAATATCATCCCTTCTATAGGAAGTAAGCTGCCTCGGCGAATACTTTACAATATTCTTTCCATCGATCCAGACCTCTCCACTTGTTGCCGTATCCATTCCCCCCAGAATGTTAAGCACTGTCGTTTTTCCCGCACCACTTGGGCCTACCACAACTGCAAATTCACCTTTTTTTATCTGAAAATCAATTCCATCTGCTGCGGCAATCTCAACTTCACCCATACGGTAAATCTTACGGACATCCCGCATTTCAACAAATTCTTTCATCATCTTTCCCCTTATCTGTAAAATTTTCTGCTTTTTTTAATTTTAACATATTGGAAAAGCAAATCAAATATGAAGTCGTAAGATTATAAAACTTTCACATTTTCCATTTTTTGCACCGTTTTTGGCTATATTGCACAATTTTACAGTATCATTTTTGTAACATTTGTCTTTTCTGCGAATTTACAGAAGAGCATACACATGGTATTATAATATCAAGTTAAGGATAGCACTTAACGAAACTAAATAAGACGTTTTCAGTATTTTGATACTTTTTATTTTCATTTCTCCTTTAATGAAATTACAGAAAAAAGAGTTTACGACATTTCCCCCGATCATATGTCGTAAGCTCTTTTTTCATTCTACCCAACTCTTTTTCCATATATATTTTGCAGAATAAAAATCCCACTTTATTCCATCTGCTAACTAAATTATCCAAAACTTCTTTCTTATAAACTTTTACCACGTTCCCAGGCGTCAGCATTCATTTTTCCACCTCTCTTCTGTAGATCGCTACATGTTCTGTCAAAAGAAAATGGAAATGTCAACACGGCATTTCCATTTTCTTTCAAAGCTATTTTTCTATCTTTATACATTTTCTTGCAAGAATACAGATCACGATGGTAATGACCATATCCGGGAGTGTATTTCCAAGCGGAATATCCACATTCATCAGAATACGGTAAAGTATAAAACCGATCACCCAGATTACACCATTCATGACATCCAGAGATACTTCCAGGCTGTCCTTTCTCTTCAGAATAAAGAAATCCGCAATCTGGATTGCGATCATCGGCGCGAATACAGAACCGATCAGGTACAGGAAATCGGTAATGTTGTCCATCGGATAAATGATTGCTCCGATCATTCCGATCACAGTTACAACAATTGCTGCATATTTCCCATTGATTTTTGAAAATACTGACTCTGACGAAATTCCTGCTGAGTAAGCATCCAGGAAGGTTGTCGTAACGGTAGAAAATACAATGATCAGAAGTCCTGCTATTCCAAGTCCAGCTTTTACCATGATACTTGCAATATCAGACTCTCCTGTGTAAATTGCAGCGTTCATACCGATCACGTACATCCAACAACTGACAACTCCATAAACAACGGTGCTGACTGCGGTTGCTTTTACCGGTTCTTTTGCTTCTCTTGTATAGTCACTGATCAGTGGCAACCAGGAAAGTGGCATGGCAACAGAAAGCTCTACTGCTGCACCAAACGTCATGGCATCTCCGCCTGCGCCTGCTACCGATCCGTCACCAAAGATCACTCTGCTGAGTACCAGTGTCAGGATAAATAAAGCAGCCATTGCAACCGTATTGATCTTGCCAAGATTTGTGATTCCGATCACAATCCATAAGATGATCAGTGCACCGATCACCAGACACCATACCCATCTGCCGGTATGAAGAACACCATTTGCTGCAAGTGCCCCATCATAAATCATAATCGCCGTCCAGCCAACCAGCTGCAGCACATTCAGGAAGGAGAAGAAGATTCCTCCCTTCTCGCCAAAACTCATTTTTACTGTTTCCATTGCACTTCGTCTGGTCTTTCCACCAATTACTCCGGCAAGGAAAAGCATCATGCATCCTATAATATGACCAATAATAATCGCCAGAACTCCTTTTCCGAATCCAAGCGGCGCAAAGTAAGTACCGGTCAGAATCTCTGCAAGGGACACGCCTGCCCCAAACCAGATCAGTCCATTTTCAAAGATAGAGGTTCTCTTTTCATTCATACTTCTATTCCTCCACTTTGCTTTCTGTATATTCATTTTTAATTGCAAATCCGTGATTCATCGGACCACTGCCTTTACCAAGATCCAGCATTGCTGCAAGTGCTCCGGAAATATATTTCTTCGCACGTTCTACTGACTCATCCAAATCATATTCTTTTGCAAGATTTGATGCGATCGCACTGGATAAAGTACATCCTGTTCCGTGCGTGTTCGGATTGTCGATCCGCTCTCCGTAGAACCACTTATATCCACCATCTCTCCACAGCAGATCATTGGCATCGTTCAGTTGATGTCCGCCCTTACAAAGAACTGCACAGTGATATTTGGTGCCGATCTCTTCTGCTGCTCTTATCATATCCGCCTGCGACTGGATTTTCATACCTGCAAGCACTTCTGCTTCCGGGATATTCGGAGTCAGAACGGTTGCCATCGGAAGCAGGCAGCTCTTCAGCGCATCAATCGCTTCCTCGCTGATCAGTCTTGCTCCACTTGTTGCTACCATAACCGGATCAACTACAATATTTTTCGCATCATATTCTTTTAATTTGTCTGCGATCTTTGTGATCAGACCACTTGAAGATACCATTCCAATCTTCACTGCATCCGGGTAAATATCCGTGAAAATATTATCCAGCTGTTCTCCTAGGAATTCCGGCGTTACCTCCATAATTCCGGTAACTCCGGTTGTATTCTGTGCAGTAAGAGCCGTAATTGCGCTCATAGCATAGACTCCGTTACTGATCATTGTTTTGATATCTGCCTGGATACCTGCTCCTCCGCTTGAATCGCTTCCTGCAATTGTAAGTGCTGTTCTCATTTGACTCTCTTCCTCTCTTTTTCCATAATTGTCCTAAATATTTTGTATAAAAAGAATGTGCCTTGGCACATTCTCGCGCCGAGCACGGTCGCTTGCGACATTCTTCATCTTCGTGCGAGTGCGCATCTCCGGCACGCAGTGCCTTTTATTTCATAGGAAGTTTCTTCGGAATTTCCTATGAAATAAAAGAAACACCTGTCATGCACAAGTGTCTCTGAAAAAATCAATATGACTTCCTGCGACGGCATGATCCGTATCAGGTAAAAAGGGGCGATGCTCTTTTGCTTCCTCTCAGTCTGTCTTTCACCGGCTCCCCCCGTCTTTATTATTCTGTCTCTCCAAGTGTTGTCTGCTTTGCAACTCCTGTTAGACTCTCTCTGGTTCTGGATAAGCCTCTCCAAAAGTTTCAACAGTCACTTTTTTCATCTTCTGTTCTTCCAGCGGTCTGTCACTGTAGTCTGTTGCCGTCTCAGCAATTTTATTTACAACATCCATACCTTCTGTAACTTTACCAAAAGCTGCATATGCGCCGTCAAGATGTGGTGAAGTCTTATGCATGATGAAAAACTGTGATCCTGCCGAATCCGGATGCATTGCACGCGCCATAGAAAGAACGCCCGGTTCATGCTTCAGATCATTTGCAAAACCGTTCTGCTTAAATTCTCCTTTGATACTGTATCCAGGGCCACCCATTCCGGTTCCATCCGGGCATCCACCCTGGATCATGAATCCACTGATGACACGGTGGAAGATCAGTCCATCATAAAATCCCTTATTTACAAGAGATACAAAGTTATTTACTGTATTCGGTGCGATTTCCGGATATAATTCCGCTTTGATCACATCGCCATTTGCCATTTCAAATGTTACTACTGGATTTGCCATTTTATACAATCTCCTTTTCATTGATTTCTCTACCTATTGTAACGGAACTTTTCCCGTCCGTAAATAGTTTTTAGAAAGTCTTTATACATTTTCCAGAAGATATCCGATCACCAGAAACCAGTGCCAGATAAAATCCTCAAACTTCTCTTTATTCTTATGCCGGAGCATCAGATGCTTTCTCCTCCGGTTTCAGTGTCGATAAAAACACAGCAGCCAGAATGATAACACCACCAAGGCACTCTCTGAAACTTGGAACTTCTTTCAGAAACAGAAATGCGCTTAAAGTCCCATACACCGGTTCCAGTCCGGATAAAATTCCGGCAATCCTTACCTTCACAGTCCGAAGTCCACTGATAAATAAAGAATGTGCAACTGCTGTAAAAATAATTCCAAGCATCATCAATACGCCTGCATCTGCAAGTGTAATCACCGGCTTCAACACAAACATCATCGGGATCAACACGATCGTTGCAGTTCCCTGTTCATAAAGCGACACCAGTGTTGCCGGATATCTGCTGGAAAAACGGCGATTCATCAGTGACAATATTGCATAGGTAAATGCACTCAGAAGTCCCCACAGAACTCCCTGTGTAATCTGATTATCCATCTGAAATGCGGGTACGATAAAGAATACTCCGACCATCATCATCAGTGTACAAAACACATCCGATTTCTTCAGTTTTTCATGGAACAGGTATGGCTCCAGAAAAATAACAAATATCGGAAAAGTTGATACCGTAAGCGTACCAACTGCAACCGTCGAACTCTGGATCGACTGCATATAACTACTCCAGTGTATTGCTAAAACTGCACCTGCTCCGACCATCCACAAATAATCACTTTTCTCCTCCAGGCGAATTTTCTGCTTTTTAAAACGCAGAAAAATCCAGAGGAAAATAGACGAAAAAAATACCCTTCCAAGCACGATGATTACTGCAGGCAGATCTACCAGCTTGGCAAACAGTCCGACAAAACCAAACAATGCCACAGCAACATGTACTGAAATTAAACCTTTTCTCTGACTCTCTTTCATATGAAAACCTTTCTCTATTCGGGCTGATCTACCCGGAAATGTTCCATTAAAATCGGCATATATTCCTTACTGTATTCTCCAAGCGAATAATTCCCCCTGTTCAGACACCAGTCTGATACCAGTGCCCGCTCACAGAGTGAATAATACTTGGTAATCTCCTGGATACTCTTCTCTCTGCTGATCTGATTTCGCACATGCCCCTCTTCTATGATCCTGCTGATCAGCTTGTAATAAGTACGGTTCTGATCCAGAAGATTCCTGTCTCCCTTGGCAATCAATTGTGTTGAATATAAGGATGATAACAATGCTACATCAATCTTTTGCTCCATAAATGAATGCGACCGGTAATTGAGATACATCAGTTTATCAAAACTGTTCATTTCCGGATCCAGTTCATCTTCAAGCTTTGCATAATTCTCATCCAGAATAGTTGACAATGTATCAAGCAAAGAATCTTTGCTGCTGAAATAATAATAGAACGATCCTTTTGATGTCTCAGAAAGACGAATGATATCATCTACTGTTGTATCATCATATCCTTTTTCATAGAACAATTCCCATGCGGCATCTACAATCCGCCGCTTTACATTCTGTTTTGCTGCCATCTATCTACCTCCTATGGTATCATGTTCCACGCGGAGCGTTTTTTATTATCAGGAAAGACCTTTCTTAATAGATAAAAAAAGACCGGCTGCGTCATACGCCCCGGTCCTTCTCAGGTTTACGTGGACATGTTTTTCCCCGTAAACAAGTATATCGTATCTACATTCCTTTTGCAACATCAACACATGCCTTCATTGCATCAATGACCGCACTTCTGAATCCGTGTTCTTCCAATACACCTACGGCTTCAATCGTTGTTCCTGCCGGTGAGCATACCATGTCTTTGAGTTCTCCCGGATGCTTTCCTGTTTCAAGAACCATCTTCGCACTTCCAAGAACTGCCTGTGCTGCAAATTTGTATGCCTGTGCTCTCGGCATTCCCTCTGCAACAGCAGCATCTGCCATTGCTTCGATAAACATAAACACATATGCCGGTGAACTTCCGCTTACTGCAACAACTGCATCCATCATATGCTCTGTCACAACTTCTACTTTACCAAATGCAGAAAGAATCTTGCATGCATAATCAAGTTCTTCTTTTGTTACATGTTCATTCGGTGTGGCAGCTGTCATACCTTCTCCAACCATAGCCGGAGTGTTCGGCATTGTACGAACAATCTTAACATCTTTTCCAAACTGTTCGGCAAGCCATGCAAGTGTCTTTCCTGGTGCGATCGTGATAATAAGCTGTTCCGGTCTTACCAGATCTTTTACTTCCTGAATGACATCTGCATAAAACTGTGGTTTTACAGAAAAAATAACAACTTCTGACTTTTCAATTACTTCTTTATTGCTATCAGTAACATTGATTCCATAAAGTTCTTTTACTTTTTCGCGACCTGGTGCAAAAAGATCTGCTCCGATGATTTCTTCCGGTTTGAATACGTTACTTTTAATAACGCCTCCCATAATTGCTCCTGCCATATTACCTGTTCCGATAAATCCTAATTTCATAGTCTTTCTCCTCCTGATGAACTTAAAACCTTATACATTTTCATTTTGTATACAATCATTTAATTTGTATACAAATTTCTTTCTGCATTCAATGTATCACTTCCTCTGTTTAAAGTCAACATTTTCACAATAGAAAATGCCGTTTTTCGTCGAAAATACATGCACAATTGTATACAATTATCAGTCTGTACTCTTATATTAAACGCAACTTTACATATACCTAATTTTATTTTTTACAAACCCCGTTTTAATGTGTTATACTTAATATATTCACCAGACAGAGGGGGATTTCACATGGCTGAAAAAAAGAAATCACTTGCCGATCAGGCTTATGAAATTATCAAAAATAACATTATGAATCTGACTTATCCACCAGGAATGCCTCTTACAGAAGCACTTCTGACAGAAGAGCTCGGTATGAGCCGTAATCCGGTACGCACTGCACTCAAAATGCTGCAGTCTGAAGGTCTGATCGTTACCGATTATTATAAATCCATGACTGTAAAAGAAATCACCGATAAAGATATCAATGAACTTTATCAGCTCCGCGAACTCTTAGAGGGCAGTGCATTTAAACTGATCTTTGAAGGTGGAAAAGCGGAAGAATATTCCTATCGAATTGAAGAAAAAGTGGTACATATGTGTGCGGTTGCTTCCGATGTTTACAAGTGGGAGCTTGCTGATACGCAGATGCATCTGGAAATCGTCAGCATTTTCAATAATGACCGGATCACCAAATTCTATGAATCCAATTTATCAGAGCTGGTAAGAGTGGGTATGTATTCGCTGAAAAATGGCATGCGGATCGTTCCAACGAATGAGAATTTGAAAAAAATGGTTAAATATATGCGTAAAAATGATTATGAGCGGGCTTTTGCAATCCTGAAAAAAGACCATTTTATGCAGGGAAAAGACAGCGCCATGAAAGAAGAACTGAAAAACGAGTAATTTTCATTTATAAGATATTAAAGGAAGTGCTAACACATGATGAAACTAGAAACTCCAATTGGAGAATTTACTACTGACTCTTATAAAATTCCTGCGGAAGACACTTTGGCTGTGTCTCCTTCAATCATTTCGTTCTCTTCTGATGATTACAAAATCATCACCATCGATCAATTTATCCAAATTGGTACAGATGTCTATACCCCTCTTTTACATCAAAATTGTATGTCTCCTGATCAAAAAACCATCTACCCACTGACTATCGAACAGCATGATTCAGACCGGATTACTCTTTCTGATCATTATCATTCTATCATTTTAGAGCTCAATAACTTACCGAATCTGCAGGTAAAGCCGTGGTATCCTGTTATTAAAAAAAAGAACTGCATACCATGTACAAATTGTGGAAGATGCAGCTGGTAGTCTGCATCTTTATTAAACAGCATGAATGACTCTTCTGCATTTTTTGTCAGGCTGATCACCTCTGAGCAATAAAAAAAACTGCAAACCCTTACGGTCTACAGCTCCCTTACTTTCTACATGTACCTTCAAAACCACATACAAATTTAAATCTTTACTCCATCCATTCTT